>UMHE01066725.1_pt1 | contig 29672 bp, 24 predicted proteins | sample 1965451 | NCBI WGS metagenome assembly UMHE01 (sample SAMEA4836090, study PRJEB28245) | human gut metagenome | biome: gut microbiome; material: fecal sample | place: Denmark | collected 2008 | reverse complement strand
TCATAACAAAACCCCATTATCAATCTTGTGATCAATAATGGGGTTCATACTACTTACGCAGGCTTTTATTTTTTATAAACATAAGTTTATAAATAAGGTCGAAACAAAGTTACAAATACTTATCTGTTCTTTGCTTCATAAGCTAAGAACCTAATGAAGTTCTCTAGTCTTGATTCAGTATCAGGATTTCTGCCTGAGATTGCCAGCATTACTAACTCATTCTCATCGCCGTAAACAATAGCTTCGATTCCATCTTTAGGACATACAAAGCTCCAGCCATTTTTAACGATATTAGAATTGGTTGGAATTTGGCATTGCATCTGTTCTGAAGCAACACGAGCATAGGCCTCTGCAGTTGCATAAGAACCAGCACTCTTACTTAAAGAGGTTACACTAACAGCAAGAGCTCCGTCTGCTGTAACGTAATTTAATGAATTATCAAGACTTGGATTTGGTTCTACAGACCATCCAAAAGGACAAGGAATGATCTTGTCTTGAGATTCATCTGCTTGAGCTACATCGTAGGTTGCACTTGCTGAATCTGCTTTTTCTGAAACTTCTTGAGCTACAGCAGAAGTTGCAAATGCCAAACCTAAACATAATGCACTTGTGAGGCTAATGCTTTTTTTCATATTACTTCTTTAATGTAGAAATGATCTCGTCTGAGATAACCTGAACATCACGATTGCCATCAACAGCAACATACTTAGTTGCAGCTGTCTTTGATAACTCTTTATAGAAAGCTACTAATGGCTCTGTCTGCTCGTGATATACCTTTAAACGGTTACGTACAGTACTCTCTTCGTCATCAGGACGGATAACTAAAGGCTCACCTGTTACGTCGTCCTTACCCTCAACCTTAGGTGGGTTATAAACGATGTGATAGGTTCTGCCAGAAGCTAAGTGAACACGACGACCTGACATACGATTTACGATCTTCTCGTCTGGTACCTGAAGCTCAACAACGGCATCAATTTCGATGCCATTGTCTACTAAAGCCTGAGCCTGAGGAATGGTACGAGGGAAACCATCAAATAAGAAACCGTTCTTGCAATCATCCTTTGCAATACGCTCTTTTACAAGACCTAAGATGATTTCATCTGAAACCAGCTTACCAGCATCCATAACAGCCTTAGCCTGCTTACCAAGCTCTGTACCTGCCTTGATAGCTGCTCTTAACATATCACCAGTTGAGATCTGTGGAATGTTGAAAGCTTTAGTAATGTTCTGAGCCTGAGTGCCCTTGCCTGCACCTGGAGGTCCTAAAAGGATAATACGCATTTGTGTTCCTCGATATTAAAAACAACGATGTTAAAAAAACATCCACTAAAAAACTATACTCTAGGATTATAACATGATCTTAACAGGTCATACAGTAAAGCTTAGCTGCAAACAAAGCTTTAAGTACAATGTACTATTACTTACTAAATTCACTCTTTTACTTAGTTTTTATCGACATCTTCAAGAGGATCAATGCTGTTAATCCTCTTAAGATCTGAGGCATTCTCATCTAAAACATGAAACCATTTTTTTACAGGCTTTGCTTCTAACAACAAAGAGAGTGGGACCACCACTCTGGCCTTGACACTAGCAGGAGCTAAAATTTCCCTTGAAAACTCAAATTCAAGACCATCTGGCAAGATCATAAAATTCTTTGGTTGGACTTCAACCTGAGCTTTTATCAAGTGTAAAGATGGATATTTATATTTTGAAAACTTGTCATAAATTGCATTTGAGCAAATCATGGCAGCTAATTCAGGATCAGAAAAAAGATCTGAAAATTGAATTTGTTTTTGATTATCTAAGCTAATATTGAAAACTTCAGTATATTTAGCTTCTTTATTTTTAAAGTTCTGAACTACCCTTGCAATTACTGATACAAAGCCATATTTACGGATCACTCTGTAGTCTAAATTTACCTTTTGAACAGCACTTTCTCTTTGAGTAAAATCATCACTCTCATACATATCAAAATCAAGATGGTCAGTAATATATCCTATGTAATCGTGCTCAAATTTTCCTACATAATAATTTGTAAAATAAGTACAACTTTTTGCAAATTCATCAGTTTGACATAAGCTAGGATAATGCATGATGGTAGTGGTATAGCTTCTTGCAAAAGTTTCTTCATATGAAGAATCATCTAAAGCCATACTAGTGCCTGATAAAACTAGTAACCCCATCATCAAGATTAGCTTTTTCACTTATTTATCGCCCTTTAATATGAATTCCTTGGTTACAGATTGTCATTATTTGCTGTGCTGTTATCAAGAGTCTTTTGGTTGTCTGACTTTAAAACCGCATCTACTGTAGAGACTACCGTTCCACCGTCTAACAGCGTAGTTATGGTGTCGCCCTGCTTTAAGTTCTTAACCTTTGCAATTCGGTCAAAACTGTCTTTAGTTACAGAATAACCTTTTGAAAGAATAAATAATGGATTTAAAAGCTCTAATTTAGATAAATCATTTGCAAAGTCCTTTTCAGCATTAGCAAGTTTTTCCTCGACATCACAATTATTCTGACGCAAAACTAATTCAGAGAGTTTCTTTTTTAACCTGCTTTGATGATCAGTTATGAGTTTATCGTAATTTAGTAAAGTTGCATCAAACGATAATCTGTTCTGAGCTTTCAAAACATACTCATCAATACTTCTATCAAGCCTTGAAACTGTAGTTAATAAAGCTGAAAGCTTGTAAGATACAATAGCAGCGGGCTCAAACATAGATAATCTATGCTTTAAATTTTCAATTTGCTGTGCTTTTTTGATTAAAAGAGCATCTGTTGCATGTTCTAGTTCTGAAATAGCGTAGATTAAAAGATTTCTCTGATTATCGATAATAGCTTCAGGACTTGAGGCTCTTAACCTTTTTTCAACACTCTCAAGTCTCATCTGATAGAGATCAAAACTAGAATCAACAGCATTATCGAGTCTGCGTTTATACTCTTCGAATAAAGAGTACAGATCTGCTTTAGTTACCGATGTTACAAGTTCTGCCGCAGCTGTAGGCGTAGGAGCTCTAAGATCTGCTGCGTAATCAGTCAATGCAATATCAGGTTCATGACCTACAGCAGAAATAATCGGAATTGCACTTTTGGCAACTTCTCTTACTAAAGCTTCATCTGAAAACGGTAATAAGTCTTCAAATGAGCCTCCACCACGACCAATAATTAAAACGTCACAGCGTTTTTCATTATTTGCCTGATGCAAAGCTTCAATTAAAGTTCTAGAAGCCCCCTGTCCTTGAACTAAAGCAGGGTAAACAATGATGTTTACAGCATCATTTCGTCTTTGCATGGTCATCTGAATGTCGTGAACGACTCTACCTTCAGTTGAGGTGATTACTCCGACTGTATTTACAAATTTAGGAATTGGTCGATGCAGTAAATCGAAGATGCCCTCTTTTTGAAGCTTGTCCTGAAGAATACGTAACTGCTCCATGATATAGCCAAGGCCGACTTGCCTCATGGAAGAGGCCATCAGTTTGAACTGACCTGTCTTTTGGTAAACAGAACTATTGCCAATGATCTCTACTTTCATACCAATCTCTGGTTTAAAAGAGAGAGCCTGCACTGCTGAATACCACATCACGCAGTCAACTGATGAGAATTCATCTTTGATTTTAAAGTAGAGGTGCCTGTAATTGCCAAGTTCACTGATCTCACCTACTACAATAGCATTACCAAAATTTTTTAAAGCATTGTCTGTGATTTTAAGAAAATCACTTACAGTCATGGCATTAGGAGATATGTCTTGAGAAATAGAAGACTTTGATAATGAGAATTCAGATGATGATAACTCAACTGAATCATTCTGAAATTTAGAAAATCTTGAGACTTTAGAACTAAAGTTTGAATTATTTTGTACAAAAGACATTAAGCACACCTCAACAATAAGAACATTTTATCATGAGAAGAACCTTAATTTTTTTATTTACAAAAGCATGTTTTAAGTTTTTACAAAAACTGAAATAAAAGCCATTTTACAAAGTTTTTGTATAAAAGATTAACGATAAAAATTACATAACTAGCTAATACACATGAAAAAAAATAAAAAAAATTAACAAGAATTTGTTGACATCAAAGAATAAATCTATATAATGGCACACATCGGATGCGGGAATAGCTCAGTTGGTAGAGCATAACCTTGCCATGGTTAGGGTCGCGAGTTCGAACCTCGTTTCCCGCTCCAAAGTGTGGCGCGTTAGTAAAGCGGTTATACAGCGGATTGCAAATTCGTATAGTTCAGTTCGACTCTGAAACGCGCCTCCAGCTAAAGTTTGCCCAGGTGGTGAAATTGGTAGACACAAGGGACTTAAAATCCCTCGGAACTTATACTTCCGTGTCGGTTCGACTCCGACCCCGGGCACCACTTCGAAAGAAGTAGTGCAAACTTTAGTACACCTTGCCCAGGTGGTGAAATTGGTAGACACAAGGGACTTAAAATCCCTCGGAACTTATACTTCCGTGTCGGTTCGACTCCGACCCCGGGCACCACTTAACTAGCAGTCTATGACTGCTTTTTTTATCTCTAAAATTATATTTTTTCTTTATTTTTCAAATAGTTATTTTTTTACTTTCTAATTTTTCTACTTCTACACTACTCAGACATTATTAGCCTAACCTGCTATACTAAATAAAGCTTCAACTAAACTTTTTATCTTTTTCAATATGAATTCATCAAGTCCATTGAATTTTATCAGTTATGTATCTTTTAAAAGGATCATCCGATAAGTTTTATAAAATCGGACTTCCAAATCTTGAGGCTAAAAAGGCCTTTGCTGACCGCTTATTGGATCTTTTAACCACAAAAAAAGATGCAAAATAAGGTATACAATATCTTTTTGTGAAGCATTATCTTCTGGTGATGTAAATAATATAAAAGAAGTTTTTAACACCTTTTTTAATGAACTTTCAAAAGAGTTAGTCACAGTCTTTAATGAAGCATGTTTTAAAGATGTATTAAAGATTGCAATGCTTACCTTTAATGTATCAGCTTCAACTGAGGTAATGAGAGCCTGCGGCAGAGCAGATATTACAGCTGAAGCTGGTGACTATCTGTATGTCTTTGAATTAAAGGTAACAGATAACAGTAAAGACATTGACACAAAACTTACTGAAGCTAAAGAGCAAATCATAAAGAACAAGTACGCAAGACGTCTTACAGATGAGACTGTAGTACCAGTAGCTTTAGTCTTAGATGATAACTCTAAGAGTATAGAAAAGAGTGATACTCCAGTTTGTGAGATTGTTGCTTTAGAAAAGGTAGATAACTGGATATAACTTTATTTATGATCTCTCCTTTGAACTATAGAAGAAAGGAAAGTTCCAAAAGAATAACAATGAAGAGGCTATTTTTAGTAAATTCAGAAACTTAGGAGACTTATTTCTTAATCTTTAGAAATTTTTTTGTTCCAATTTGTTGACAAGGTAACATTATCCACTTATAATGCAACTCGTTCGGTGATTAGCGCAGCCCGGTAGCGCATCTGGTTTGGGACCAGAGGGTCGTAGGTTCGAACCCTACATCACCGACCATCTCAAAGCATCTTCCTCTTATTTATAATAATTCAAAACAACTTAAATTATCTGGGTAAGTGTTTTTGTATCTTTTATTTACCCAAAAATAAACCTCCAACATTTGGTCAGAGGTTTTATCTTAATGAAACAACAGTTGTTGCACTACACAGCTATTTCTTTACTTTAATGATTTCTCTAATCTTAGAGAGGTTATTTAAAGCCTCATGTAAGGTTTCATCTGATTTTGCAAAGTGCAGTCTGATATAGTTGTTTACAGGTTCTTTAAAGAATGAAGAACCAGGAACAGCACCTACTTTAACATCACGAGCAAGATCTATACAGAAGTCATAATCTGACTCATAACCGAACTCACCGATATCTACCATTACAAAGTATGTACCCTGTGGCTCATAGTACTTAAGCCCAATCTCATCTAGACCTTTGCAGAAGATATTCTTTCTGTGGGTGAAAAGATCACGTACACCTTGATAGTATGAATCAGGCAGCTCTAAACCTGCTATTACAGCCTCCTGCAGAGGTGCTGCTGCACCTACGGTTAGGAAGTCATGAACCTTACGAACTCTGTCCATTACGTAAGCAGGAGCACATACATAGCCTAATCTCCATCCGGTAATTGAGTAAGTCTTAGATAAAGAGTTACACATTACAGTTCTGTCTTTCATGCCTGGTAAGGTTGCAAAGTAGGTATGATGATATGGCTCAAAGATGATGTGCTCATATACTTCATCTGTAATTACAAAAGCATTGTACTTTTCAACGATACGAGCAATAGCAAGTAACTCATCACGGGTAAATACCTTACCTGAAGGATTTGATGGGTTACATAAAATCAAAGCCTTTGCGCCCTGCTTAAATGCATTCTCAAGCTCATTCTCATCAAAAGAGAAATCTGGGACATGCAATGGTACATAAATAGGAGTAGCACCACAGAGAACAGAGTCAGCTCCGTAGTTCTCGTAGAATGGAGAGAAGATAGCAATCTTTTCACCTGGATTGATGGTTGCCATAACCGCACACATCATAGCCTCAGTACCACCACAGGTGATACACAGTTCCTGCTGAGGATCTACCTTGATACCAGAAAAATGCTCAATCTTTTTGGCTAATGCATCTAAGGTCTTAGGAGCACCCCAGGTAATTGCATACTGATGTGGACCTGTGTGAGCTACTTTCTCTAATCTGTCCATCAATGGCTTTGGGGGATCATTATCAGGAAAACCTTGAGATAAATTTACAGCCCCATACTGATTACATACACGAGTCATACGTCTGATTACAGAATCAGTAAAGTATTTGGTTCTTTCGCTTAGTTGGATCATAAAATTCTCGATATTAAATTCTACTTACAATATTGTTTTACAACAGTTAGTTATAAACCGTATCCACTGTGTGGGTTTAACAGGTTAAACTCATCAAATGACTTCTTAACACCTATCATTAAGCTTCTATACTCTTCAGGTGTGTTCTGTAAGAAGAAATCACGCTTGCCCTTACCTACACCATGTTCACCAGAAACTACACCGCCTAACTCATAAGACTTCTTATAGAGTTTCTCCATAGTATTGTGGAGCACTTCAGGCCACTTTTCATCAGCTATATTATCCTTTAATACACACAGGTGAACATTACCGTCACCAGCATGACCAAAGGCTACGATACGAGGAGAGCCATTCTCGGTCAAATCGTTTACATAGTCCACAAAATCAGTAATTCTGTTAATTGGAACTACAATATCAATAGGTTCCCATGGTCCTGAGGCATTAACTGCACGGGCAATCGCGCCTCTAATTTCCCAGATATCCTTTGCTACAGCTTCATCATCTAAAGGAATAACCTCAATTGCGCCATGAGCCTTAACCACTTCCTTTAGCTTCTCAAAACGCTCATATACGCCCTTCTTATCACCATCTAAAGCTACGATAAGGTAAGACTTGGCATTCTGACATGGGAAGCTCTTATTTAAGTATTTCTCACCGTATGCAATAACCTTCTTTTCAACAAATTCAATTGCTGTAGGATCAAGATGTGATTTAAAGATGATATTAACATTGCTGATGCCCTGCTTTAAGGAATCATAGGCAATGACTGTGTTTAAGGTAAACTCAGGTAATGGCAGTAACTTTAGGACAATCTTGGTGATAACACCTAAAGTGCCTTCTGAGCCGACTACTAGCTGCTGTAAATTCAAACCTGTTGAGAACTTATAGGTCTTGGCACCTAAATGAACTTTAGTGCCATCAATCTTATAAAGATCTAAAGCTAGTACATAGTTTCTGGTTACACCGTACTTTACAGCCCTCATGCCACCTGCGTTAGTTGAGACGTTACCGCCAATTGAAGCCCCCTTTTCAGCAGGATCTGGTGCGTAGAGGTAACCTCTTTTTTCTACATATTCGATAAGATCACGTAAGATCACTCCTGGCTGTACTGTCACAGTTAGAGTTTCATCATCCAACTCTAAGATCTGGTTCATATCAGACACATCTAAAACTACGCCACCGTCTGGGATGGTAGAGCCAGCAAGATTGGTGCCTGCACCTCTTACTACCACGTTTAAACGATTGGCATAAGCAATCTTTAAGATGATCTGTACATCATCTTCATCTTTAACTCTTGCGTAGACATCAGCATGACCTACACGTGCCCCTATAAAGTCTGAAAGGTATTTCTTTTCTATATCTTTACCGAAAACTAAAATACCTTTGATCTTACCTTCAAATAAACTTTTTATATCTTTCATAAAGCGCTCTAAAAAAACAAGGAGAGTCTTAGCTCTCCACATAGATTATTTAATGAGTTAGTTTCTTCGCTACATAGTCTCCGATATATTGAGCTAACTGCACAATAAAGACTAGAACTACAATAGTAAAGATCATGATACCAGTTTCGTATCTGTAGTAACCGTACTGAACAGCTAAGTTACCGATACCACCACCGCCAACCATGCCGGCCATTGCAGAGAAACCGATCAAACTGATAAAAGTAACTGTAATACCGCGAGCAATACCAGGAGCAGCCTCAACTAACAGCACTTTTCTGATGATAAGTGAGGTTTTAGCACCAGTTGCTAAAGCAGCCTCAATCACACCTGAATCAACTTCTTTTAGAGAAATCTCAACCAGTCTTGCTAAGAACACTGTAGCTGTAATTGATAAAGGCACAGATGCTGCAACAGGACCAATCTTTGTGCCTACTAAGAAGAAGGTAAATGGCAGAGTAAATACCACTAAGATAATAAATGGTACTGATCTGATAAAGTTAATAACTGCTGCAATTACCTTATTTAAAACAGGCTTTTGGAAGAAAGCCTTATTTGCAGTAAGGTACAGTAAAAAGCCAAAGATGCTGCCAAATACCAGAGAAAACACAAATGAGATCCCCAGCATGATGGCAGTTTCATAAATTGCCTTCCACAGCTCATTCTTTAAAATGGTAATGGTTGATTCTAAGATCTCATTAAACATTTTCTACTCCTTTTGCAAAAGTATACTTGTGAACGTATGCTTTTTCCTTGAGTACTGACAGTGCTGAATCAATCTCGTTGGCATCATTGCCACGTAAAGAGATCAATAGTCTGCCCAATGGCTTCTTCTGAATGTACTCAATGTTACCTGCAATGATACTCAAGTCAGTATTGGTAAAACGTCTTGAGATATCAGAGATAACAGGCTCATAAGCATTTTCTTCTTTAAAGGTGATTAGATACAGATTCTTCTCATGCTCTAAGACCTCAGGAGGAACAACACCTTCAAATGACTTGTTAATTAAGTTCTTTGCAGCATCACTTTGTGGATGAGCAAAGACATCATAAGAACTGCCAACCTCTACTACCTTACCGTTGCTCATTACTGCCACTCTGTCAAAGAGGCTCTTTGCCACTTCCATCTGGTGAGTAATGAATAAAACAGTAATAGGATATTTCTGCTTAATGTTTTTTAAAGTCTGGATAACTTCTTTAGTGTTATCAGGATCAAGTGCTGAAGTTGCCTCATCACAAAGCAGGATCTCTGGGTTATTAGCTAAAGCTCTGGCAATAGCCACACGCTGTTTCTGACCACCTGACAGTGAATTTGGATATAGCTTTGCCTTATCAGACAGGCCTACAAGCTCTAAGAGCTTATCTACACGAGGCGCAATCTCAGACTTAGGAGTATTTGATGCTTTTAAAGCAAAAGCCACGTTCTCAAATACTGATGCATTTTTCACTAGGTTAAAGTGCTGAAAGATCATACCAATCTTAAGGCGCAGAGCGCACAGCTCAGCACCTTCTAACTTGGTAATATCTTTGCCATCAACAATGACGCTTCCAGATGAAGGACGTTGCAGTAGGTTTACTGTTCTTACAAGAGTAGACTTACCTGCACCTGAAGAACCTACTATTCCAAAGAACTCACCCTTCTTGATCTCAAGATTTGCAGCATCTACTGCTGTAAAGATCTTGTCCTCACGGGTAAATTGTACTGTGACTTTTTTAAATTCGATCATATCGTTCTACTTATATATTGTCGTGTTAAAGAATATACCTTTGTATATTACTTAGCAGGCCACCAAGCTGGACGTGTGAAAGCGTCAAACTCGTGATCATTGTTAATTGCTTCAACAAATTCTTTTGACTCTATAGCATCTTTAAAGAGCTTACCGATGGTGTTCTCATTCTTAGCAGCAACAGCTACTACGTTCTTAATAGGCTCTAATACCTTCTCAATACCTAAAGCTTTTGCGTAATCCATGCCTGCAGCGTATGCGTAGTTACCAGGTACGAAACCTACATCAATACTGTCTAATGATCTTGAGATCTGAGCAGCTTCCATTGGAACGAACTTGAAGTTCTTTGGATTATCCTTAATATCAGCAATTGAAGCTTTCTGATCATTGTTCTCAGTCTTTAAGGTAATGATGCCTAAATCTCTTGCGATACCTAAAGCTCTTGATAAGTTAACAGCATCTGTAGGGATACCGATCTGAGCACCTTCTGGAACTTCATCAAATGACTTGTACTTATCTGAGAAAACACCTAAACCTAATGTTGGAACGTTGATAACATCCTTTAACTTTAAGCCCTGGTTCTCAACGATACCGTCTAAGTACTTCTTGTGCTGCATCAAGTTAACATCAATGTCACCTGAATCTAGAGCAGCATCAGGCTGAACGTAATCGGTAAACTCAACGAACTCAATCTTATAGCCCTTTGCCTCTAAGATTGGCTTTACATGCTTGGCGATCATTCCTCTGTAAGGTCCTGGAACAACACCTACCTTAATGGTTGAAGGGATAGTAGAAGCAGTAGTTGCATCTTCTTTTTTCTCATCACCGCAAGATGCTAAAGATAAAACTGCAGCACCTAATAACAAAGCTTTTGAAAACTTACCTAAAAATTTCATTTTTTCTTCTCCTATATAAGGTTCTTATAAATTCTTGGAGTTTTATAAACGCTCTAAAATAAGGATCATTTACAAAATCTTCAATTCACATATATAAACTAGGTTTTGAGTAAGTCTACCTAAGTTAAAGGTAGTGTCAACACCGTATTTAACTTAATTAGCAGGATTTATTTCTCTTGCCTTGCAACGCCTGTAAAGACTGGGCTTTACAGGCGTTTTTACAAATTATCTCTTATGTTTTGTTTGCACCTATTTGGTGATTAGTTTGAGGATTAATGTTGTAACTTCTATATAGACAGCTACGTATTTATTTACATTTACCTTATTTATCTACGTAGCTATCAGTTAACACTTAGTTCTTTGGCCACCATGCTGGTTTTGCAAAGTTCTTGAATACAGGATCTGAATCTACACCTTTAATGAACTGTAAATCTTCAATACACTCTTTTAAGAACTTACCTACACCGTTTACTCTGTGGTTTTGAACAGCGATCACTAACTTAATTGGCTCTAAAACGTTCTCTGCGCCTAATGCATGTTCAAAATCAAGCTTTGCTGCATATGCATAGTTACCTGGTACAAAAGCGGCTGCAATTGAGTCTAATGAACGAGGTAACTGAGCAGCTTCCATTGCTACGAACTTAAGAGCTTTAGGGTTCTTATCAATATCAGCAATAGAAGCTTTCTGCTCATCTTTATCTGACTTTAAGGTAATCACTCCTAAGTCACGAGCAACACGTAAGGCCCTAGCTAAGTTAACAGCATCATTAGGAATACCAACCTGTGAACCTTCAGGGATCTCATCTAAAGTCTTGTAATTCTCTGAGAATACAAAGATACCTAAGGTTGGGAAGTTAACTACTGATGATAACTTTAAGCCCTGGTTCTGAACGATACCGTTTAAATAAGCCTGATGCTGGAATAAGTTAGCATCAATATCACCTGCGTCTAATGCTGAATCAGGCTGTACCCAATCAGTAAACTCAACAAACTTTAACTCATGACCGCGCTTTTCAACTACTGGCTTTAAGTACTTATCTAAGATCTCTCTGTAAGGTCCTGGTACAACACCAATCTTAATTACCTTTGGAACGCTAGTATCAGAAGATGATGCATCACCTTTTTCAGCACCATCACCGCAACCTGTTAGAGAAAACGCCACAGCTGTTAATAAAAGAGCTTTGCTTAATAATGATTTGAATTTCATTTCAACACCTAAATTTCTAATAAAGTTAAAAACTAATATGCGAATAAAAAAAAGAAAACTTTATATACAGACCTATAAGGTCATTCGCATACAAAAACATGACATTGATAGACATGAAACAGGAGCTAACGCAACTGAATCATTTACTAAATCATTCACATGTCCTCCTGAATTGAGTGTTGGGATCAAAAATCAAATTCTTTAAGTAAAAATAATAAGAATGCTTACCAAAACTATTTATTAGTTGTTATTTAGTGCGATTCATTCTGAACGCAAAAACATTATTAAGCATGAGTGAAAATCTAGTCAATAAAAAAAATTGGGCGATCATGATTATTTTCACCTAATAAAAAATTAAGGATCATCGTTACCAGGCAAAAAATAAATCATGAATTTTAAATACCTATATATAGATGATAAGAAGATCAGAAAGAAAGAAGTGAAGTCAAAAATGCAAAAGGACACAGGATCATCAAAATTTGAGCACAGAATGAGATAGGAGGGGAGAATGAAAGTATGACTCAAAAAATCATTAGATCACGCTCTATGTTGAAATATGAGCGAACTAAATACAATCACAATATAATCAAGAACAACATAATAAAATTTTGTGATAATAATATTATCTTAATAAGATTTAATATTACTAATAACATTTAAACATCAAGGATATTTATATTACTAATAGATTACAGATGTAAATATTTACATTATATTTTCTTAACTAGATAAGAAATTGAAAAAATTCTACTTACCCCTAAAAATTTCAACTTAAAATTTAATAACTAAAATTTTGTAATAAAATTTCATTACAAAATTTTCATTTTTGTAATTATTAAATATTCATGAGAACTTATAAAATTTCTGTAATACAATATAAATAAATATATTTGATTGTTTAATTTTTATATTTTAATAAATTCTAAATTATTCCTTATAATTCAAAATATTATTATAGATATTAGATCTTCACATTAAAGAATATAATTTGATTTTATAAATGTTTTCAAATCAATTTTTACTTTCAAAATTACTGATATTTTCAGACATAATCTTAATAACTTTGTTCAATGACTTTCAAAATCAAGTATTTTAGACATTATCAGGTTCATTTCTTTCGTTAACTTTCGTAAAGTTCACTCCTATCTTTGTGTCTAGTAAGATCGATTTTTTATTATAAAGATCACATAATTTGCTAGTTTTTTATAACATCAATGGCTTATTTAAAGAAGATCATGTTATATTGTGACTAGAAGATGTTTTTAGAAGGTAATAAGTCACTAAATATTACTTTCAAGACATGGATCAACAAGATCTCAACAGATTCTGGATTCAACTCTAAAGATTTAATTACACGAAAAGATCTGGTTCATAAATCAGATCGAGAATGGTCGAAAGACTACAGCAAACTCTCAGGCTACTGCTTCTACAGTAGCCTGAAAACTTTCTAGTATTCCACCTTTTATACAGTTATACTCCACTCTTACCTTCAATAGGAACATTCTTTCAAGATCACTAAAGACTATCATATTAGAGACTGTTATAGTGTGTTATGTGGCTGCTCAAAGGTATAAGTACTAATACCTTTAGATCAACCACATACTGAGCTTTTTAAGCTTTTGTGGACTATTGCATGATCATTTGAGGACTGTAATTAGCTAGACTTTTGATGACTCCAGGAGGCAAAAAAAATCCCTCTTGGATGGAGCGTCCTTGAGGGAGAGAATGGTCTTAACTAACGTTAAGAACTACAGCAAATTAGGAGAAAAATTAAATCTTTTTAAGCATATTTATGACTGTTTCTACGGTTGTTAAGCTCTCTGAATTCAAATACACACTCAGGATCAACTCTGATCATCTGACCTAATGAGTAACCTCTGTGCTGCTTAACATCTAATAACAGCTCTCTGTTTAGAAGCATCAGTCTTGTAAGACCATCTGCATCTCGTGGTTCTAGCACTACGCAGTCACCACACTTAAATTCGTTGGTATATACTGAAACAACATCACCTTCGAGTACTTCATACTCTCTCTGTGAACCCATAATAAAGTATCTAGAAGTAGGTATAGCCGGCTTTGTATACTGTTCACAAGCAACAGCGTTGATTCCAAGATCAAGGGCACTACCCTCATCCTTTAAAATCTTGTTGATACCTTCTAGATAGTAAGTCAGTAACTCACCTTCTTTGATGGTAAAAGACGCATTAACTTCTGGTTTCATGTATAAATCATCAACAGAGAAATGGGTTTTAAATAAATATGATTTACCTTCATCTGTTGTTAAATTGATGCTGAGGATGCCGTTTTGGAACGTCCATGTGCAATCATTTTGAGGATTGATAACCATTTGTTTTTGCTGTCCTTATTATATTTGTTGTAATTTGATTTCATTTTATATTACTTTTTCAAAAAATGAAATACAAAAATCGATTTTTTTGCTTTTTATACTTTACAAATATTAAATTTCGATCCCTTTATCACATAATTTACATTTTTAATGTTTAAAAACAACTCCCCTATTTTCTTTTACTCATGATTATTTATTAAATCACTCATTAATTATTTCTTATTATTTATAAAGTTACCATATTACTTAAGTTCTACTATTCCTACTCTCTTTGTCTTATTATTTATTACTTCATTAAACATCCTTTGCATCTTTGTTTAAAGTTTTTAGTTTTGAATAATCACAGTCTGCTACTATGCAATAACAACACAGCTGTACTACACTTTTTACTGATTACATGTAAAGACTAAAAGACTTCAAAAGAACATTTAAAATCACCTATATAAACAGTAAATTGCAATTTTTATATAACGATATTCATATTTTCTTGTATATTCTATTTTCTTATCACCACCTATAAGTTATTTTTATAGCATAGACATAAATAGCTTATATACGCCAATCATCAAGATTTTTTGAGATTTTCTTTAATTTTTGCAAATTTTGATTTGTTCCATTTTGATACTTACTTTTCATTGATTTGAAGCTTATTTTTTCTGAATAAGCACTCTTCAATCTCTAAAAATAGTCCTGTATGCTCCTGTCATCCATTCCCCTCTCATGATTTCATGACTACCCCTTTAGATATGTACAAGCTTCATTGCTGAAGCTCTTTATCTTATGAAGATCGATTCATCAATGTCGTTTGCTGATGAGAGCAATCACAAATCAAACTATACATGCTAATTGATAAGATCTGCTTGATATTTGTCTATGCTAGACGTCATACAGTCCTTCTGGTGCGTTTATAGCATATGCTAGATGGATAATCCTTATGATTGTTAAGATTGCATTCTAAGGCTTAATAAACTGTTATTAGATTGGAGCAAGATATAAGGAATGCTGGATTTTAATTGTTGAGTGATGCCATATAAAGCCAAAAGAGGCTTATAGCGTAAAAAAGGGCGGGAGTTGTTTTAACCCCGCCCTAACACAGTTTCTATGGTTAACAGATTTTCAAATTAGAAGGTATAACGAGCACCAGCTGATAACATGGTACCAGTCTCACCGCCTGGAAGTTGGTGATCTTTTTCAGAGGTTGAATTTGCATCAAACTCAGCTTCACCCCATATGTTGAAGTTGTCGTTGATTGCATAGTTTACATATACAGGAACACGACGGTAGATTGCTGAATCTGATCTTGAAGGATCAGCCTCTGGATCAACAGTCTTAGCATCAGTGAAATTATAACCAGTGAATAAACCTAAACCGTTGTCGAAGGTATAACCTACAACAAACTCATAACCTTTAACTTTATTCTTGTATGATGACTGAGCACCATCTAATCTCTGCTTTGCACGCTGAGTGTTGTATAAAGCACCTAAATATAGACCACTGTCAGTTGAGCCCCATGATACAGATGCTGAAATGATCTTGAAATCATCAAAGCCCCAGGTACCATCCTCACCGTATTTGGTGATTGAACCTTTTAACTCATCAGAGTCATCCTGGCCTTTAACATATGAGTAGCCAGCTTTGAATGATAATGGGCCAAATACTACATTATCAATGGTGTAACCTGCAGCAGCTGCAAAGCCCCCCTCTACATTAGCATCCTGACCTGCAACAGTAGTCTCATCAGATGCAGTCTCATATGATACTGATCCGAAGAAACCGTTGTTGTCGTATACATAGCGGAACATACCGGTACGACGGTCATTGTTGATTGAGCCCTGCTGACGAGCACCAAAGTCCTCAAATACGTCAGTTGCAGCTAAAACTTCGTTAGCAGCATCATAGGTCTTACCTACTAAGATCTTACCGAAATCACCAAAATCAGCTCCAACGTACTGCTCACGAGTATTGATGCTATCACCTGTTGCTGACTTGTTGCCATCAGCCATGTTCCACTCTGAGAATGCAAATGCTGATACATAGTCATTTACCTTGGTGTTGCCTTCGATGTTTAAACGAGCTGAGTTAACTAAACCAGCATCGTGTTCTGCAATCTCAGCAGCATCTGCTTTGCCATTGTAAACTACAGCCTGAACACGGCCACCAACAGCTAATGAGGTACCATCTTTGTCATATACAGTTGCTGCAGTTGCAGTTGTTGATGCAGCAATAATTGCTAAAGCTAATAATGATTTTTTCATGATATAAAATTTCCTATTAAATATAATTAGCAACAACTATCTTAAGTTGCATATTACTAAGTGCAGTTAGTATATTCTAACAATATAAATAATTCAAGAGAAAAAAAATGAAAAGAACTTTCATATTATTAAATATATAAAAATAGTTAAGAAATGCCTTTTATAAGCGATTTTAATGATGTTAAGGATGAATATTGTGCCATTTATTCAAGAATATAGTAATTAAATGGCACATAAAAGAAGAGAAATTATGGATTTTATTGTTACTTTAGCACGTCAGACCACTGAGTTTCTTTAAAGCCTACCAGTACGAAGTTGTCCCCTACAACTAAAGGTCTTTTAACTAGCATGCCATCAGAAGAAAGTAACTTAAACTGCTCATCATCACTCATGTCAGGCAGTTTTTTAGCAAGTCCCATGCTTTTGTACAATAGACCACTGGTGTTAAACAGCTTCTTTAAAGGCAACTTACTCTTTTCATGAATTGCTTTTAAGATTGTTTCATCAGGATGATCTGATTTGATGTCCTTTAGATGGTACTCTATACCATTGTCATCTAACCACTTTAGAGCCTTCTTACAGGTTGAACATTTCTCATAGCAATATACTGTTATCATGTTTTGCTCCTTATTAAATATTATTAGCTTCACTGTTATTCTCAAAGCTAGCAGTAAGATTCAGCATCAATTTCATTTCCATCTAAAACAGCTTTTACAAGATTATCCCCTTCATAGCAAAGCTTTAAGGAGAAGATCTCTTCTCTTGTACCTAACAGTTTTAAAAAGATCTTGTCACCAGTCCACAAAGGTAATTTTAAAAGCTCGTTTTTATCTACCCACTCAAGATCACCTTCATTACAGTCTTTTAAAAGTTCACCTTTATAGGCTGTAGCTGTAAATAAAAACATATACACGCAAACAGGCAAATCTGAGACAAAGGAAATAATACCTCGCAATACAGGATCAGATAATGTAATACCGCATTCTTCAGTCATCTCCCTTTGAATACACTCTTCAGGTGACTCACCATATTCAAAGTGACCACCAATACCAATCCATTTGTCTTTATTGATATCGTGTTGTTTCTTGGTTCTGTGCAACATCAGGTATTTGCCCTGCTGCTCTAAATAACAGATAGTTGTAAGCTCAGTATTGCTCTCCATTAAGACAGATCCTTTTTATGTAATTCTGTGTTGTAGAAGCTCTGTTGTAAAAGCTCTGTGATGTTGTCTCTTAATCTAAGAACATTATGCCATTTATAAAATACAACTTTCTAAGAATTTTTATTGCTGTGACATCTATTACATTGATCTTAAAAAACATTGTCTAAAATACGGAAACATAAAAATCTAACTACATTTATTCACCTTAGGAATCAAAATGAGAAAGTATAGTGAAAGAGGATTTAAGAACCTCGAGTTTTTGCGTTTTCTGCTAATTTTTGCAGTAGTTGGAGTGCATCTAGCTTACCTGAATCTGTCTTCAACAGAGGAATACTCTTGGCTTGTAAAGTGGGGAGCAGGCTGGCAAGCTGTAGAGATGTTCTTTTTAATGTCAGGATTTTTCCTGTTCTATAAGCTCAATACTGAAGAAACTGTCCTACACTTTGCTCTGCGTAAATGGTTAAGATTAGCTCCATTTGTAATTGCCCTTACCTTCATAGGCTATATAGCTACAGGCTTTGATATTTCTCAATATCCGCTTTCAGTTAATATCTTCAACTCACTGTTGCTCTTAGATTGGAACACTCACCATTTTGGTCCTGATGCAACCATTCTGTATGTTGCTTGGTTTGTAAATGTACTGTTCTTTGTCTCTGTAATTTACTTCTGTATTTTAAAAGCCCTAAAGCATTAGCAGGCAAATCTTGTGATAGGAGCAATCTCCTTTATCTGTCTATTCATGTACTCAAGACACATGTACATCATAGTTCCATTTATCTATCCACTTGTAAGAGCTTTTGCTTATGTAGGTTTTGGCTACCTCTTAAGTGAGATCTACAAAAGCTACCTTCTACATAAAGACGATAACTCTGTGCAGATAAACTTGCATTCAAATGTTAAGACCTGTGCAATAAGCATTGTTGAAGCCATCTTACTGATTGCCATCGTGATAAGTTTATATGCAGGCTCAACAGGTGTTCCTGTACCAGAAGGTCTATCAATTCCACCTGAGCAGATCCAATTTTTAAATGCACAAACCTGGTTTCCTGATTTAACTAGATGGGCTTTAGGTGGAGTATGGTTACAGCTGTGCTTTGTAGGCTTATTCTGGTTATTCTTATTAAACAAAGGTTTGGTCTCAAGATTACTTAACAATAAGTTCTCAGTAATCTTAGGCAGCTACTCTTATGCCATCTTTTTAGGTCATACCATTGTGATTAGAGCAATAAAGGACTATATCGATCTACAAAAGATTAGCTTTGTCTTTGAGCATAACTTTATATTTGTTGCCCTACTTTGCCTTTTAATCTTTATCTTTGCCGTAATTGTTCATCACTTAGTTGAGATGCCTTTAATCAAAATGGTAAGCAAGATCTTAAGATAAGAACTGTTCTTTAGTAAAAAATAAAGAAACGATCTAATAAGGCTGTAGTTAACACTACAGCTTTATTTTTGATTGAAGATATTTTTATTGATACTTAAAGATAAGAAAAACGGCAAAGAGTATTTACCCCAAGCGATGATCAAAAAAACGACCTCGTCGATTATGAGGAGGTCGTCTTATTCTCGTTTTTTACTTTTTTTAGAAAGTGTATCTAGCACCTGCTGAAAACTGAGTTCCTGATTTTAGCTTGCTCTTTTTAACATCAGATCCAGCATCAAACTCAGCTTCAGTCCAAACCTTGAAATTGCTGTTGATACCGTACTTTAAAGATACCGGAATTCTCTTATAAGAGAAGGTATCTTTAGTCCCATCCTTATGCTCGGTATCTTCTTTCCAATAGTTGTAACCTGCAAATACGCCGATACCGTTATCAAAAGTATAACCTGCTACAAATTCATAGCCTTTAGCATCGATGTCTGATTTTGGATTTTCCTGTGTAAAATCAGTCTTCATCTTATAGGCTGTGGTAGATAAATATAAGCCTGACAGTGGATCACCCCATGATAAAGCACCTGCATAGTGATTTGCCTTATCAAATCTTAAATCGTTAATTGCGGTTGTATCATCCTGGCCTTTTACGTGGCTTAAACCTAATTTAAAAGATAAAGGTCCATAGACTACATGATCAAAGGTATAACCTAAAGCTGCACCTACGCCACTTTCGATATCACGATATTTGCCAAATAAAGGAGTACCGTCTGCTGCGGTTTCATAAGTTACACTAGCAAAGATGCCTTTATTGTCGTAATCATAGCGGATCACGCCATTGCGTCTTTCACCATGTAAACCTAAAGCAGCCTGAGTACCAACTTCTTCCCAAATATCAGATGAGATCATGACTTTGTGGGCAGAATCATAAGCTTTGCCACCTAAGATCTTTCCGTATTCTTTAAAGTCAGCGCCTACATATTGCTCACGAGCTTTGATGTGGTCACCAATCTTCTTACTGTGGCCATCAGCCATATCCCATTCAGAAAAAGCAAAGGTAGAAACCCAGTCTAAAACCTTGGTTTCACCTGCGATGGACAAACGTGAAGAATTGACTAAGGATGAATCATGATCACCTGCATAGTTATCATGACCATTAAACAGCACTGACTGTACTCTTCCTCCGATAGAAAGAGCAGTACCGTCCTTATCATAAACTGTAGCAGCATCAGAGGCTGCTGACACTATGACCAACAAAACTGCTGTAGAAACTAGTGACTTTTTCATTATTATTCCTAATTAGGATATTGCGCTTTTTGTTTTTATATTTATAGTTGTAGACGATTGTGTAAAAAGTTCAATCAAATATCAATAAGATAATGCTAATTGTCTGCTTTGTATCGCAAAATTTTTATTTTAAAGTGGTAATAGCAGAAGATTTGATTTTGAAGTGATTTTGAGTTGGCTACTAAAAAAGCCCCATCCTAAGTTTTAGGATAAGGCTTTAAGAATCAAAAGTTATCTAACCTAAGTTAGATTAGAAGGTGTAACGTGCACCTGCTGATAACATGGTACCTGTCTCACCGTACTGAGCTTTATGATCTTTTTCGGTGGTTGAATTTGCATCGAACTCAGCTTCACCCCAGATGTTGAAGTTGTCGTTGATTGCATAATTTACGTATACAGGAACACGACGGTAAATGGCTGAATCTGTGTTGTATGAGCCTTCCTTATACTTCTTATCAACCAGGTTGTAACCGGTAAATGCACCAATACCGTTGTCGAAGGTGTATCCTACAACAAACTCATATCCCTTTACCTTATCAGCATTTGATGACTGTGCACCATCTAATCTCTGTTTTGCTCGCTGAGTGTTGTATAAAGCACCCAGGTATAAGCCATTGTCAGTTGAGCCCCAGGATAAAGAAGCTGAAATGATTTTGAAATCATCAAATCCCCAGGTACCGACTTTACCATAGTTGGTGATCAGGCCCTTTAATTCATCAGAATCGTCCTGACCTTTAACATATGAATAACCTGCTTTGAATGATAATGGTCCAAATACTACATTATCGAATGTATATCCTGCAGCAGCTGCAAAACCACCCTCTACATTTGCTTTCTGACCAGCAACAGTAGTCTCATCTGAAGCTGTCTGATATGAAACAGAACCAAAGATACCGTTGTTGTCATAAACATAACGGAACATACCGGTACGACGGTCACCGTTGATTGAGCTCTGTAAACGAGCACCGAAGTCCTCAAATACGTCAGTTGCAGCTAAAACAGCATTAGCAGCATCATAGGTCTTACCACCTAAGATCTTACCAAAATCACCGTAATCAGCACCAACATACTGCTCACGGGTATTGATGCTATCGCCCCATGACTGACCTGAAGTATTGCCATCAGCCATATTCCACTCTGAGAAAGCGAATACTGAAACTGAATCATTGATCTTGGTAGAACCTGCGATGTTTAAACGAGCTGAGTTAACTAAACCTGCGTCATTCTCTGCGATACCAGCTGCATTACCATTGTAAACAACAGCCTGAACACGACCGCCAACTGCTAATGAAGTACCATCTTTATCGTATACAGTAGCAGCATTTGCAGAAGTTGCAACAGCAGCAACAACAGCTAAAGCTAATAATGATTTTTTCATAATATATTTTCCCATAGTTTATTTTTTAATTTGGTTAAGAGAAAGTTAGCTTCTCCCGCACGTTTTTGATTTTACTCAATATTAACTTTTCGTCAACAAAATTTGACATAACATTCAAATTCGTATTTTATTTTTAACATTTGATCAATTTTGATAAGGTTGCACTTTATTTTTTATGCAAAATGGTGCAGTAAAATTAACTATGCGTTTACATAAAATTTATAAAGGCTTATATATCGGATTGAATAGATGGTAAGGCTCTTAAAAAGATCTGAGTAATAGCGTTTTCTTTTGGACATTAATCCTTATACAGCAAGGCTTTTAGTAAAAATTATTACTAATTTTAAAGCGACATCGTTTTAAAAGTTTTGCAGTGCACCCGATGACAATTTTGGTGTTTGTTCAGAATGGATTTTACTTTTGTCTTGTAATAAATCGAAAAAGACTGGTGCTTTGTTTTTATGGCCCCAGTCTTTAGTGAATAAAATAAAATTTTTGATTAGATGTTGTTTACGATGTTCTTAATTACGGCAGGACCTCTGTACACTAATGAAGAATATAACTGCACTAAGGTAGCACCGTTCTCTAACTTCTCACGAGCTGATACAGGATTTGAAACACCACCTACACCAATTAAAGGGATCTTACCTTTAAGAATTGAATTTACCTTAACTAAGCTCTGAGTACTTGCAACTCTTAATGGCTCACCTGACAATCCTCCCCACTCGCTTGCATGCTCCATACCGTGAATGATGTCACGACGTGTAGTGGTATTAGTGCAAGTCATGCCATCAATACCCAAATCCAGGCAGACCTGACAAATACTCTCAATAGCTTCGTCAGATAAATCTGGACCGATTTTTACAACAAGAGGAACGTACTTGTTAAACTTGTCTTTTAACTCAGTCTGTCTTTTCTTTAATGGCTCTAGAAGCTTAATTAAAGGCTCACGAGCCTGCAACTTAGTTAAATCAGGGGTGTTAGGACAGGATACGTTGACTGCGATATAGTCAGCGTACTGATAAACCTTATCCATGCAGATTAAGTAATCGTCAACAGCTTTTTCAATTGGAGTAGTCTCGTTCTTGCCGATACTTACACCTAACACGCCGTCATAAGTGCGCTTTTTTAAATTCTCAACTAAATAATCCACTCCAAGATTATTAAAGCCCATGCGATTGATAATACCCTGAGCCCCTTTGATTCTGAACATTCTTGGTTTTGGATTTCCAGACTGTTCTTTAGGAGTTACAGTACCTACCTCAATATGACCAAAGCCTAGAGCTCCAAAGAAATCAATGGCATCACCATTCTTATCAAGCCCTGCAGCAAGACCTACAGGATTTTTAAACTGTAATCCCATCATCTGTACTGGACGGAAAGCTACAGTCTGAGAGAACAGAGTTTTCCATGGATTCTTTGACATGAATTTAGCACTATTGATAATCACACCATGAGCTGTTTCTGCATCTAGTAAAAACAGAAGTGGTCTTATAAAGGTTGGGTACAGGCTATAAGGGATCAATTGCATATTCTTTCTCTAATTTTGCTTACAGTAAATTTGCTTTGTAAAACTATGTTCTTAAAATTTTTGTCTGTAAATCTTGAATCTGTTTACTTAGACAGTGATTTTAAGGATTAGTTCTAATTTAATCTTTGTATTTTTACAAACTTGTTTTCCTGAGTGGTAAGTAGCTCAAAGATGCCATGAATACCATCCTCAGAAGTGAACTCTTTTAGATGGTTAGCATCAAGATCAACAACCATACCCTCATCTGTTCTGACACGGATCCTCTTTACGGCACCCTGATAAACAGACAGGAGAGTATCCCTGTCAATTGACAGGGAAAATCTGTAATGTTTATATCCGTACATTACTTTATTACTCTTTCAATCAACAACTACTTTACGACTTTTAAAGCAGACTCTACCTTCTCGTAAATAGATCTTGAGATTGAAGGGAGCTTCATTAACTTCTCAAGACGTTCACGGATCATCTGCTGACGTTTATCATCAAGTCTTCTAAAGCTTAACAATGGGGTTAATATTCTTGCAGCAACACTTGGGTTAATGCTGTTTAATCTCTGAACTTCAGAGCATAAAAGATCATAACCACGACCGGATAAATCGTTTAGTGCTACAGGATTTGACAAAGCCAAAGCACCTGGCAGAGCTCTTACTCTGTTAGGGTTGTTGCCATCATATGAAGGATGTTTCTTTAACTCATTAACATTATCCACAGCTGATACATCAGGTACTGTAGCTTGTACTCTAAAGTAATTATCAAAGGCTAGTGCATTCTTTGAATAATCTTTTTCAAAGCTCTTTAAGAGCTCTTCTTTACACTTTAGATTTAAGTAAACAGCATCAGTTAAAGCCTGTAACTTGTCAGTCATGTTAGCTGAACCTGTATAGTGTCTTAGAACTAAAGCTGATGCTACATCAGACTTAGCGGTTGCAACATAAGCTACTGACAGCATATGTAAAGCGCTGTTGCTGATAGCACGGCGTGACATATCAATTACAGAGTACATATCAGACTGTGCTTTAATTCTGCCGTAAATCTCATAGAACTCTTTTTCTAAGGCAACAGCAACTCTCTGCTCTAATTCGTTGTGTAATCTTGCAATTGCATCAATGTCGATGTTATCTTCAAAGGTTTCCATTAAAGATGCTACAGACATGATCTTTAAGGTCTCATTTAGTAACAAAAGATCAGTCTTTTTATCAACAGACTTTAACAGAGCTTTATATGACTCAATTAACTCTACAGGATCTTTTAGAGTACCGCCGTGTTCTAAAAGCTTAATGTTCTCATGAACATAACGCTTCTGCATGGTCTGTGCACTGTCAACCTTAATAAAAGCATCATCACAGAATGACAGCATGTGCTGTAATTCCTCGGTTGTGTATGGAGCATCAAGTTTAACTGGTGCTGAGAAGTCACGTAATATTACTGGTAAGGTACCTTTATCTAAGGTAAATGAGTAAGTCTGTGACTCTTCTTTTAGAACTATAATACCAGAAGCTGGTAGCTCTGAAGGATGCACATCATGGCCTTCTTCATCTAAGAAGCTGATCCTGATTGGCATATAGAATGGCAGTTTCTCTTTCTGGTCACGTGTAGGCTTGGTCTTTTGAGATAGAGTTAAGTTTAAAGTTCTGTTTGCCTCATCATAGGTCCATGAAGCTGTTACATTTGGAGTACCAGCCTGTGTATACCAGCGACGGAACTGAGTTAAATCAATCTCGCCTGCCTCTTCCATACAGGACAGGAAGTCCTCAATTGTTACTGCCTGACCGTCAAATCTGGTCAGGTACAGATTTAAAGCTTTTTTGAACCTGATTTCACCTATCAGAGTGTGGATCATGCGGATAACTTCAGCACCTTTATCGTAAATAGTTACGGTGTAGAAGTTGTTCATCTCCATTACCTCTTCAGGTCTTACTGGGTGAGCCATAGGAGATGCATCCTCAGCAAACTGAGGTCCACGGATTACGTTAATTGCATGAAGTCTGGTTAAAGCACGACTTGCAACATCTGAGCTGAATTCCTGATCTCGGAATACAGTTAAACTCTCTTTTAGAGATAACTGGAACCAGTCTCTTAAAGTTACTCTGTCGCCAGTATAGTTATGGAAATACTCATGTCCGATTACGCTTTGAACATTATAGAAAGCAGTATCAGTAGCTGTCTGTGGATCAACCATTACATAGATTGAGTTAAAGACATTAAGGCTCTTGTTTTCCATAGCACCGAAGTTGAAGAAATCAACAGCTACAACTTTGAAGTTATCAAGATCATACTCAAGCCCCCAGCGAGTTTCATCCCACTTCATGGAATCCTTAATGCTCTGCATTGCCCACAGACCTCTATCATAGGCGCCTCTGTCAACATAAAGCTGCAGTGAAACATTACGTCCTGACTTAGTAGTAAAGGTATCAGTTACGATATCAAAGGTACCTGCTACTAATGCAAACAGATATGATGGCTTTGGAAAAGGATCTTCCCAAACAGCATAAGCTCTACCCTTTTTAGTACCTTCATCAATGAGGTTACCATTAGATAAAAGCACGCCACAGCCATACTCAGGTCCGATGATGGTTACCTTGTACTTTGCTAAAACATCAGATCTGTCTAAAAAGTAAGTAATGCATCTAAATCCCTGTGGCTCACATTGTGTGCAGAAGGCTCCGTTTGACTTGTATAAGCCCATTAAAGAGGTATTAGCAGTTGGATTTATTACATTCTCAATTACAAGTTCAAACTCATCTGGAACATTTGCAATCTCAAGCTTGTCTTTGACAATCTTATACTTACAAGGAATGCCATCTAACTTAACAGACAGAAGCTTTAAATTCTCACCATCTAAGACTAAAGGAGCCTTTTGATCATTAGTTAATCTTCTATACTTAGCAACAGTTGTTACCTTGGTAGCTTCATCGTCAAGTTCAAAGGTAAGATCAATATGGCTTGAGGTAAAGTCTGGTGCTTTATAATCAGTACGTTTCTGTGCCTTATAGGTATTGTTCTTTTCCATGATATTTCCTTGCTTTCACAAAAAAGCCTGGAATTTTCCAGGCTTTTTTAACTAATTATCTTTTTCTGCCTGATATTGCAGTAGCAATGGCTTTTCTTCGACTTCATGCGCACCTGCTTTGGTGAGCATATCTGAGTAGTCAGAGGTAATATTTACAGTTTCCTGTAAAATCGGATCGTCATACTCAAAGTCGTCAGGCAAATCTTTTACAGACTTAACTTCTTTCTTATGCATAGCCTTAAGTCTGATATTGGTGTTCTTTAAGGTGATCTTCTCATCTTCATCGAACATTTTCTTACGCTCTTCAAAATTCAAGGTAAGAGTCTTGCTGTTCTTTAATTTATAGTAACGGTCTCTTTCAGACTGAATTACCTTAAAGACAGGATCAGTGCTGATTCTCTTTTCATGCAGTGCCATCAGATCTTTAACAAAGAAGCTTGGATCTGAGTACTTCTGATATTTAGAAGGAGCAATCTTATCCCAATTTAAAGCATTAGGTTCAGTCTTTTCACCAAACTCAGTTACATCAATTAAAGTAGGCATAGCAATATCTGGAGTTACGCCCTTTAGCTGAGTTGAACCACCATTGATTCTGTAGAATTTGGCAATAGTGTAGTGAATAGAGCCTAAATCAGCGCCGATGAGATCATAGAGTCTTGTAAGTGGACGAGACTGCTGCACAGTACCCTTACCGTAAGAGGTGTCACCTACAATTAAAGCTCTACCATAATCCTGCAAAGCTGCAGCCATAATTTCAGAGCTTGATGCTGACAGTCTGTTGATTAAGACTACCAATGGACCTTTATATAACATAGAAGCATCGGTGTCATCATAAGCAGACTCATTGCCGTTAACATCTCGAACTAAAACTACAGGGCCATCTTTGATGAAAAGACCTGTAGTATAGACAGCCTCAGGTAATAAACCACCACCGTTGTTTCTTAAATCAACGATAATACCGTCTACGTTCTCACTTTCTAACTTTGAAAGCTCGCGTTTTACATTTAAAGACAAGTCTGTATAGAAGCTAGAAATAGTGATTACGCCAATCTTTCTGCCATCATAAGAGGTATAAACCTTTGATTTTGCCTCTTTATCCTGAAGTCTAATCTTGTCACGTGTAAGTTCAACATTAAAGGTCTTAGCAACAGCGCCTTCGCCACGCTCAATTTCAAGTACAACTTTAGTGCCCTTCTTACCTTTAATCTTTTTAACTACCTCAGTTAATCTCCAGCCAATGATATCCTCAAATTTGCCGTGTTCCTGTTTTACAGCAACGATCTTATCTTTTGGCTTTAACTTCTTTGACTTTTCAGCAGGAGAGCCCGGCATAATCTGTACGATTACAGTGTATTCATCCTCTTGGGATAAAACTGCACCGATACCTTCTAGTGACAGGTTCATATCGTCATTAAAGTTTTCAGACTCAACAGGTCCAAAGTAATTGGTATGAGGATCGATTGCTGCTGCAAATGAATTTTCAAATGCAGAGAAGACATCTTCTGAAGAGTACTGAGAAATTCTTCTCATCGCTACAATGTAACGATTCTTAATACGTTCAACAGCCTGAGCTTTAGTTTTACCGTTTAAAAGCTGTGTTTCAAACTCATTTTTAAGCTCTGCCTTCCATAAAGACTTTAAATCATCTTCTGTTTTGGCAAATGGAGCTTTGGTTCTATCAAGAGCAATTGTCTCATTGGTATTTAAATCAAGATTTTCAGAGACATTGTCGATCATGAACTTGTATTTCTGATAACGCTTTTTAATGTTTTCGTTATACAGAGAATAAGGATAATCAAGTTCACACTTGTTAATACCATTTAAAATGCTCTTAGTATGAGCATAAATAGAATCAACTTCACTTTGTGTATAAAGAGAATGGTTCATATCAAGATAGTTCATGAGTCTGCCTATAACGTTTTTAGCAAAATCATCATTAACATCAACAATCTTGTAATGAGCTCTTGTGAAGTAATTGTATATTCTAGAACAGGATGTTTCGTGTCTTTCTTCAGGAGAGAGAACAGGCATCTGTTCTAAAGAAGGAACTGTAAGTTTTGCTTCACTTACAAGAGCGTAGCCTACAAAGGCGCAGGCTACAGCTACTTTTATTATTTTATTCACTTTAAGTTAGGCCTATTTTGCTTTTTTAGGAAGCAGAACTCTCTCAAGTGGAAGATTTACAGTAAGACCTGATTTTAAGGTTACATATACAGTGTCTTTCTGAGCATTTTCAGCTACAACACCAAATACGAAACGCTGTTCTGAACTTAGAACTAAAACCTCAGTACCAACTTTTAAGTCTTCTACTGTAGGCTTAATGCCATCAACCTTGTTAGGCTTCTTATGGAACTTAGCGCCATTTACAGGCTTCTTAAAATTCTTCTTGTTTACAGGAGCTTTCTGAGGCTTAGATGCTTTACGCTTTGCGTTAATCTCATCGATGCGCTCTTTAGCATAAGTTGCGTGTTCTGCACTTACAGTATCACCACACTCATTACCATCGATATCAATTCTTGGAGCACCTTCTTTTACGCTATATAAATACTTCAAGCGAGAAGTATATAAACGTAAAGCGGCTCTTACTTTTGAAATAGATAAACCTTCAACAGAAGCACACTTCTCTTTTAAATCCTCAAAGATACCAATCTTTAAAGGACGAGCCTCACCGTCTTTTACAAAAGCTTTTGGAAAGGTCTTGTATAAAAGTTCTAAGGTCTCTTTTACGTGTTCAAAATGAGTGCCTTCTTGAGCCTGAGTTTCAGTCTGCTTCTCAGCGTTTTTATTTAACTCTTGCTCTTTTTTGATTTCCTGGGTTTCCACAAGAAACTCCTTAAAATAATTATTTAATAACTTACAATTATGCTCATTTTACAATAAGTTGAATTTTATTGCGAAAAATTTTGTCTAAAAGATTGTTCTAATGCACTAAAACTAAGACTTATAGCTTGAGTTGCTCAATTTTCTTGTTTTTACCCGCTGATATACAAGCTATTAAAAAAAAGGATATGGATCACTTTAGTTTCTTTACCGAAACTGCACAGTTTTTTCCTGAAAATGCTATACCTACAGCATTTACACAGGTAATGTTCTCATCTTCAAAAATAGTATCTGCATAGCGCTTTTCAAGAATTTGTTCTATAGCTTCATTAGCTTTTTTTGCTCTGCTTTCTTTTTCTTTGCAGACTTTAATTTCAATAACAC
>UMHE01052285.1_pt1 | contig 29767 bp, 21 predicted proteins | sample 1965451 | NCBI WGS metagenome assembly UMHE01 (sample SAMEA4836090, study PRJEB28245) | human gut metagenome | biome: gut microbiome; material: fecal sample | place: Denmark | collected 2008 | reverse complement strand
CGGAATCCGATCGGACGGCGGACGGAATCGGTGACGAAAAAATTACATTCGGCTCTTCTGACTTTGTCCTGCGCCAGTTCCCTTATACTTGCTATTTGTGGCATTAAAGCGATAGCGGATGCCCAGCGTGATGCTACTGACGGAGTAAGCATCGTAAAACAATGTTCGTGCAGCGCCGGAATAGAACGTGCGGTACTGATTGCCGGTGGCGAATAGGTCGGATACGTCAAGGGTTAACGTCAGGCGATTTTTAAATAACGCCTTGTAAAGAGAGAGATCGGTGTTGAAATATCCCTTACGTATATTTTTGTTTCCCATGTTTCCTTCGGTCTGTGCGGTCATTACGAGCGAAGCCGTCAACCACTTGAAGTCGAACGTGTTGGTAAAAGAGAAGACAGCCACTGGATTAGTGAGCTTATTGCCCACGTGCGTGTCCATCTTGAGCCATTGTTTGTAGAGCATCGCCTCTAATGTGGGATGCCAAATGCCGTAGGTTGGATTCAGCGTCAGTCCTGCCTGAAAGGAGTTATAGCCGTTGATATTTTCCGGACGGGCAAGCGACTTTATCGGATCGTTCTGATACGACTGCGTCATCGTGCAAACCTCATCGGAGATATGCGAACAAATCAGTTGCAGATTAACCCACTTCCATGAGAAAGCATAAGTAAGATTGCGCGTTATAGATGGTGTGAGGAACGGATTTCCCGATTCGTATGTGTACTGGTTGTCGTACTGCACACCACTTCTGAGTTCGTTGTAGCTGGGACGATAGATGTCGGCTGCGTATGTCAGTTGCATCTGGGTCTTGCCTACGGGTAGCGAGAGGGCAAGCGACGGAAACCAGTTGCTGTATGTCTTGCTCTGAAGGTCGATGCGAATCTCGTTTGTGTAATAATCAAAGTCGTTATACTCGTAGCGCAAACCTGCCTGCACAGAAAGCGCCCCGAAGGAGCGGGTGTAATCTACGAAAGCCGAAGTCATCGACTCTTTCACTTTCTCGTTCTCATTACTCGTAACTTCCGGCACGATGGTGTATAACATTCGACGATTAAGAGAAGAGTATTCGCCACCTACCGACAGCTCGCCCTTGAACAGTGGAAAACCAAAAACAAGTTTTGAAGCAACCAGCGAGTTGCGGTTGTTGCGGTAAGAGTCGGCTTGAGAGTTTTTTATCTGATTGTCTTCGCCGGTGACGCTCTCTTTTATAGTCATCCTATTCTTGTCACCATACCAATAGTAATCGGTATTGAAGTCTATTTTGAGTGCCCCTATCTTGCCTACATAATAGGCGTTGGCAAGATATTTCGAGGTATGACCAGGAGAGAAATAGTCTCCACGAGATGTCTCCACGAGTTGATCATTGCAGTATGACACGGCTTGCTGTAGTCCCCTACCTTCTTTTCTTGCATAGCGGTCGTAACTGAAACTCGCGCCTATGGAGTTCTCATCGTCAAACATATAGCTGGCATTCAAGCGTGCATACGGATTGAGATTTGTATATTCTTGCGTTATCTCAGTATTCTGTAACCATGTATTGCTGGTGTAGGTATACTGCTGTATTCTCTTGTTGTCTGGTTGATGAGTGTATGCCCCATACAAAAAGCCGGTAATGTCGAAACCGCCTTTACGATAGTTGCCTTGGAACGACTCGTAATAACTCATGCGCTTATCTTCATTGATGACAAAACTGGTGCTATTGTCAAAGCTGAAGCCCTCGCCTTGCGGTTTCTTGGTGGTGATGCGTATAACGCTCTTCACGCTGGCATCATATCGTGCACCAGGGTTGCTGATAACCTCAATGTTCTTGATGTCGGTGGGTTGCAAACGCTGCAACTCCATTTGGTCTTGCATCTTACGACCATTGATATAAATTACTGGTGTTCCTCTGCCGAACACTTCTATATCTCCGTCTTTAGCCGACACGCTGGGGATGCGTGAAAGCAACTGCTCCATATTGGCAGTTTTCTCCAACACGCTACCTGATACCGTCGTCGTCATTCCTTCACCGCTCAACACCGTCTTGGGCAGTTGGCTTCTTACAACGATTTCGCCGAGCATCCAGGAATCTTCACTTAATCGGATGACACCCATGTCTTCTCCACGACAATCTCGGAAAACTGTCGTATAACCAATTGATGAAACCTTAATGATTCCGTCATTGCAAGGAGAATCGATAACAAAGCTACCATCCTCGCCACTCACAGCCCCCTTGACAAAGGCCGAATCCCCACGAGTCAGAAGCACGACATTCACGAAAGACAAAGGTTCTCCTTTAGTATTTTCAATCTTTCCCTTAATGTTCTGCGCCATTATCGGAGCAAAAGACATAAGCGATACAAGCGCCGATATCATTACCTTAATCATAATCGCTATTTTTTATTTTTAATACTAAACAGCTTATTTGCTCTATAAAAAAAGGAAGAGAACATGAGTTTGGGTATATACAAATAGCATACACCCAAGCTCTTGTTCTCTTATCGTTAGCATTGCTTGCTGCTGCGGAGGCTTTCACCTCCGCTACTAATTATTACTTCAGATGCAAGGTGTGACCCATACGGTCGCGCTTTGTCTTGAGATAGCGCTCGTTGTACTCGTTGGGTATCACTTCGATGGGCACGTTCTCCACGATCTCGAGTCCATACGACTCTAAGCCTACACGCTTTGTAGGGTTGTTGGTGAGCAGACGCATCTTGTGCACGCCGAGGTGGCGCAGCATCTGTGCTCCGCAACCATAGTCGCGCTCGTCGGGCTTGAAGCCGAGGTGCACGTTGGCGTCTACGGTGTCGTAGCCTTCCTCCTGCAGCTTGTATGCCTCAATCTTGTTCATGAGTCCGATGCCGCGGCCTTCCTGCTGCATGTAGACTACAACGCCCTTGCCTTCCTTCTCTATCATCTCCATCGCCTTGTGCAGCTGCTGTCCGCAGTCGCAGCGCTTAGAGCCGAGTATGTCGCCCGTAGCGCACGACGAATGTACACGCACGAGCACCGGCTCGTCTTCGCGCCACTCACCCTTAACGAGAGCCATGTGCTCGAGTCCGTTGCTCTGCTGGCGGAACGGCACGAGGCGGAAGTGTCCCCACTCTGTAGGCATGTCTACCTCCTCGCCCACTTCGATTATCGATTCCTTCTTGAGGCGGTAAGCGATGAGGTCCTTGATGGTGATGATGCGCAAGCCCCACTCCTCAGCCTTCTTCTGCAGGTCGGGCATGCGTGCCATCGTTCCGTCCTCGTTCATTATCTCCATGAGTGCGCCGGCAGGATAGAGTCCGGCGAGACGGCAGAGGTCGATTGTTGCCTCGGTGTGTCCGCAGCGGCGCAGCACGCCGTTGTCCTGGGCGTAGAGCGGATTGATATGTCCCGGGCGACCGAAGGTCTGCGGTGTAGACGCAGGGTCGGCGAGCGCCTTTATGGTAGCTGCACGGTCGTGGATAGACACGCCGGTGGTGCATCCTTCGAGTTTGTCTACTGTGACGGTGAAAGGTGTGCCGAGCATCGACGTATTGTCGCTCACCTGGTGCGGCAGGTCGAGTTCCTCGCAACGCGAGAGAGTGATAGGTACGCAAAGCACGCCGCGTGCGTTCTTCAGCATGAAGTTCACCTTTTCAGGAGTTATCTTCTCGGCTGCGATGATGAGGTCGCCCTCATTCTCGCGGTCTTCGTCGTCAACCACGATTACGAACTGTCCGGCTTTAAAATCTTCGAGAGCGTCTTCGATGCTGCTCAGTTTGAATTCTCCCATAGTATTTTAGGGTTTATGAGTCGGCAGGCTGCGGTGGCTGGAGTGTCTGCTCGTAGCCACAAACATCTTGCCCAACTCTGGTTAGTTTTATATTTATTCTTAATTTTCTGATTGTTGTCTGTGTCTTTTTCCCATGCACTACTGTCGGCTGAGTATATCCTCGATGCGGCGTATTATCACTTTGTTCTCTGCCTGCACCACCTTCAGGTCGCGCTGCAGACGCAGGCGGTAGCGCCACATGCGCATGTAGAGCACGAAGCCGAGCGGTATGACGGCGGCTGCCACGATGTTGAGCCACTTGCGCTCGAACGGACGTGTGTGGGCGCGCTCCGACATCACTGGGTACTGGCTCAAATGGTTGATGATAGTGCGGTCGCACGAGTTGCTCAGGTCTTCTATTATCTGCTCCAGCTGCGGCACGATGCGCTCCATCACGTTGTCGGGCTCGTACTTGAAGAACACCTTCACCCAGCTCGGCGCGTGCTTCAGACGGTGAGTGAGCGAGTATTCGGTCAGCTCGCGGTTCATCTGCTTCAGCTGCACGAGGTTCTCGGCGTAGTGCGGGTCGTTTATCACCACCTCCTTGCGGTATATCGGGCGCTTGATGCGCAGTCCGAAGAAGCGGCGGAAGGCGTTGGCGTACATGTCGGCGTTGAACACAACGGAGTCGTTCGTCGCCTTGTACGTGAAGAACACCGCCATCGGCACGAGCACGGCTGGCGCAAGACTCTTGCCGAACCAGATTGTCCACATGCCGCTTCGCGCCATTCGGTAGCCCGAGTTGTCGAGTATGTAGTAGAGAATGAACACGAGCACCGATATGAGCACCGGCAGACCCAAGCCGCCCTTGCGAATGATGGCTCCGAGCGGGGCGCCGATGAAGAAGAAGATGATGCACGACAAGGCGAGCGTGATCTTTGCCACCCACTCTATCTTGTGCTGGCGGATGAGTCGGTCGCCGTCGTCGGTGATGAGCGACTTGAACTCGAGGTCGTACTTGCGCGACGCCACGCGGTTAAGCGCATAGCTCACAGCGGAGCGTTTCTGCTGCGGCGCGAGTCGGGCGTATACGGAGTCGACATTGTACGACGCGCCTTTGGCGAGCTGCAGGGCACGCAGCGAGTCGGTCTTCGACACCGTGCCGAGCGTGTAGAACAGACGCTGGTCGGCTGTGTAGTAAGAGTTGCCGATGCTGTCGTACACATGCTTCAGCGAGTCCATATCGTGGGTTATCTGCGTGAAACTCTTTCCGCGTGCGTCGTTGGAGAGCGACGATCCGTCAGTCACGTTGAAGTCGGTGTCGAAGTCGAGCACTATCTGTTTATGCACGAACGACTCGCGACGGTAAGGCACCGAAGCGCTACCTGCCATCTCCTGCGACTGCATGTTCTCGAACCACTCGCCACTCCACAGCGTGAGCAGCAGATGCTTCTTCTCGGCTGTCGACTGCAGCATACCCGAGTCGGCAAGTATTATCGCCTGGTCTTCGTAAGAGCCGGTCATGCGGTATATCATGATGCCGTATAGCTTGCCGGTGTCCATGTTCTTCTTCGAGACGTAGATGTTAGAGCTTGGTATGCCGTCGTAGAACACGCCTTCGGGTATCTCCAGTTCTGGACTTTTCTGCTTCATCGACATCAGCATCACGGCGAGCTTGCGGTGGGCTTCGGGTCCGATAGAGTTCTGGAAGTAGATGGAGAGCACGCAGATAGCCAAGCTGATGGCTATGAGCGAGCGGAAAGCCTGCATGAGCGAGATGCCGGCGGCTTTAATGGCTGTAAGTTCTGAGCTTTCGCCGAGGTTTCCGAAGGTAATAAGCGAGGAAAGTAATATTGCAAGCGGCATAGCCTGCGGCACAAGCATAAGACCCATGTGCCAGAAAAATTCAGCAAGCACGTCCATGGAGAGACCCTTGCCGATAAGCTCGTCGACATACTTCCATAGGAACTGCATCATCAGCACAAACTGGCAGATGAAGAACGTTCCTATGAACAAAAGACCGAACTGCTTTGCAATGAAAATATCTAATTTCTTTATACGAAACATCGTGAGAGTTTTTACCTTATTATATATATAGGACGGAACGTGCCGCCGGAGCATACATATAAGAGGTGGGTATATGTTGACTTTTATGCTGCAAAATTAGCATAAATATTTCATATACTCCCCGAAATTAAATGATTTTAGTATTTTTACGGCTTCACTGAGCCGCTCTGTCTACATCTACACTCCGCATCTGCGACGCAGGCGCTCGAAGTTGTGCGTCCAAATGTCCATCAGCCACTCCTTGTCGCCGTCGTCGGTGAAGTCGGTGACCGAGAGCATATAGCCACCGGTGAGGTTGCTTTTCTCCATGCGTATCTCTACATACGAGCCGTCGGTCTCGTCGTTCCACGACCAGCGTATGCGACCGAACTTTTCGAGCACGCTGACCGTAGCCATGCGCACTTCATGGTGGCGGTTGGCATCGCCCCAGGCGCAGGTGAGCTGGTCGCCGTCGAGCGTAACGCTGTCGGCAATCCACTTCTGAAGACCCGAATCGGTGCCTATGAGCTGCCAAATTATGTTCTTCGAGGTTGAGTTGAGGAGGTGTTCGACTGTGATTTTGTTTTTATCCATATTGTTTTTAGTAGCGTAATTACTATATATATAATGTAGTGACAGTGCAAAGTTAAGGAAAAAATAAATAATTTGCATACAAAAGTGATTTTTTTTGAAAAAAGTTTTGGAGATTAACAAAAAAGCATTACCTTTGCACCCGCAATCAAGAACGATGGCGGGATAGCTCAGCTGGTTAGAGCGCATGATTCATAATCATGAGGTCCCCAGTTCAATCCTGGGTCCCGCTACAAAAGAACGAGTTAAAGACAATTCTTTGACTCGTTTTTTGTATCTATATCAATTAAAAGCAGATTTAACACATCTTTTACCGCATTTTTTCTACAATTAACACGTTATATTCTTGGTTTTTAGTACCTTTGCATTGATTTTCGTAAAGTGTGCGAAAGACGCTGCCACAAAGCGCATAACAACCGCGTCTAACGACAATTACGACTGATAACAACAAAGAGTAAAAGGATAATCAACAATAATAAAAGAAACAATGGCTGGAACAAAAAAAATCAAGACCGCGCTTATTTCTGTATTCCATAAGGATGGTCTCGACGAGCTCCTGAAGAAGCTCAACGAAGAAGGTGTTAAATTCCTCTCTACCGGTGGCACTCAGGCGTTCATCGAGAAGCTTGGCTACGAGTGTCAGGCTGTAGAAAGCGTCACTTCTTATCCGTCAATCCTCGGCGGACGTGTTAAGACTCTGCACCCACGCATCTTCGGTGGCATCCTCGCTCGCCGCGACAACGAAGGCGACCGCCAGCAGATGGCTGAATACGCCATCCCTGAAATCGACCTCGTTATCGTTGACCTCTATCCGTTCGAGCAGACCGTAGCAAGCGGCGCTTCTGAGGCCGACATCATCGAGAAGATCGACATAGGCGGCATCTCGCTCATCCGCGCCGGCGCAAAGAACTTCAACGACGTGGTGATCGTTCCGAGCAAGGCTGAGTATAAGGTGCTCCTCGACATCCTCAACGCTAACGGCGCAGAGACTACTCTCGCTGAGCGCAAGATGTTCGCTGAGCGCGCATTCGGCGTAAGCAGCCACTACGATACTGCAATCCACGCTTGGTTTGCAAAGTAAACTCAAAATTCAAAACTCAAAATTCAATAAATGGGATTTTTTTCATTCAGACAGGAAATTGCGATGGACCTCGGCACTGCCAACACCATCATCATCAGCGACGACAAGATTGTTGTTGATGAGCCTTCGGTAGTGGCACTCGACCGTCGCACAGACAAAATGATTGCTGTCGGCTCGAAGGCAAAGATGATGTATGAGAAGACTCACGACAACATCCGAACCATTCGCCCACTCCGCGATGGAGTCATAGCCGACTTCTCCGCTTGCGAACAGATGATGCGCGGACTCATCAAAATGGTACACTCTGGCAGCCGCCTCTTCACCCCGTCGCTGCGTATGGTGATCGGCGTTCCTTCGGGTTCTACAGAGGTTGAACTGCGTGCCGTGCGCGACAGCGCAGAACATGCTGACGGACGCGACGTATACCTCATCTTCGAGCCTATGGCTGCTGCCATCGGTATCGGTATCGACGTAGAAGCGCCGGAGGGCAACATGATTGTCGACATAGGTGGCGGTTCTACAGAGATTGCTGTCATCTCACTCGGCGGCATCGTGTCGAACAACTCTATCCGCACTGCGGGTGACGACCTCACTGCCGACATTCAGGAGTATATGTCGCGCCAGCACAACGTGAAGGTTTCTGAGCGTATGGCTGAGCGTATCAAGATTCACGTCGGATCGGCTCTCACCGAGCTTGGCGACGAGGCACCTGAGGACTTCATCGTTCACGGTCCGAACCGCATCACCGCTCTCCCAATGGAGGTGCCGGTATGCTATCAGGAGATTGCTCACTGCCTCGACAAGACTATCGCAAAGATCGAGAACGCTGTGCTCTCTGCTCTTGAGAACACTCCGCCTGAGCTTTATGCCGACATCGTGAAGAACGGCATCTACCTCAGTGGTGGCGGCGCTCTGCTGCGCGGTCTCGACAAGCGCTTGCAGGAGAAGATCAACATTCCGTTCCACATCGCCGAAGATCCGTTGCACAGCGTAGCTATCGGTGCGGGTGTTGCTCTTAAGAACATCGACCGCTTCTCATTCCTTATGAGATAAGCTAAAAGTAAAAGAGTAAAAAAGTAAAAGAGTAAAAAGCTCTCAACAGTAAATAACATTTAAAGGTAAGAAGGTAAAAAAGTAAAAGAGTAAAAAGAGTTGGAACGATGATACGCCCTCTGCTTTTTACTTTTTTACTCTTTTACTTTTTTACTTTTCGACTATGCGCAACTTATTAGATTTTCTTTCACGCCACAACCATTGGTTCGTCTTCCTCCTGCTGGAGGTGGTGAGCCTCACTCTGCTGTTCAAGTACAACAGCTATCAGGGCAGCGTGTGGTTCTCGTCAGCCAATGCCGTAGCGGGAAAGATGTACGAATGGGACTCGTCCGTTAAGCAATACTTCGCTCTTACCGAAGTGAACCGACAACTCACCGACCGCAATATTTACCTCGAACGCGAAGTGGAAATGCTGCGCGAGCAGGTGCTGAAGACAAACAAGGACACTACCCTCGTCGAACGACTGCAACAGAACGTTATGCGCGACTATGAGACCATTCCGGCAAAGGTCGTCAGCTCGTCGCTCGACAAGGCTAACAACTTCATCACCATCGACAAAGGCAGCGCCGACGGCGTGCGCAAGGATATGGGCGTGGTGTGCGGTCAGGGCATCGTGGGCATCGTCTATCTCTGCAACGAGCACTACTCGGTGATTATTCCGGTGCTCAACGAGCAGTCGAACATCAGCTGCACCATACGCGGACGCGGCTTCTTCGGCTATCTGCGCTGGCATGGCGGTTCGCCGGAGTCGGCTTACGTAGAGGACATTCCGCGACATGCTCACTTCCGTTTGGGCGATTTCGTCGTTACGTCGGGCTACTCGTCGGTATTCCCGCCGGGCATCATCGTCGGACGCATCAAGCATGTGTACAACTCAGACAACGGACTCTCGTATCGCCTCAACATCTCTCTGTCTACCGACTTTACACGTCTGCGCGACGTGAGCGTCATCAACGACCGCGAGATGGATAAGAAACTCGAATTACTGCGTGCTGCGGAGGATTCTCTGAAGGCGCGCCAATAAATATATAGAAGAAATCAAATGAGCCTGAATTTCATCAGAAACATAATATTCATCATTGTGCTGCTCCTCGTGCAGACGCTGCTACTCAACCATATCAGCGTCTTCGGATGCGCTACGCCGCTGCTCTACGTCTACTTCGCACTTACCATACAGCGCGGAGAGTCGAAGTGGGCTACGCTGCTGTGGTGCTTCGCGATGGGTCTTCTTGTAGACATCTTCTCGAACACTCCGGGCGTGGCTGCCGCAGCAATGACTCTCGTGGGCTTCATGCAGCCTTACGTCATCGAACTGTTTGCCCCGCGCGACAGTGCTGACGACCTGCGCCCGTCACCCTTCACATTCGGCTCAAGCAAATACGCCAACTATACCATCATCCTCGTGGTTATCTATTGCTTAGCGTTCTTCTCGCTCGAAGCATTCAACTTCTACAACTGGGTTCAATGGCTCTCAAACATCGGCGGCAGCGCCCTGCTCACCATCATACTTATATTGGTGATAGAGAACTTCAGAAGCAAACGTTAGTAAGAAAGTAGTATTTGTATTTTTTAGAAGTAGGAAATGAGCAATTATAATCTCGAGAAACGGCGCTACGTCATCGCTTTCGTGGCAACGGCAATTGTCGTTGTCTACATCGTGCGGCTCTTTACGCTGCAGTTGCTGAGCGACGACTACAAGAAGAACGCCGACTCGAACGCCTTTCTCAAGAAGATTGAATATCCGTCGCGTGGAGCCATCTACGACCGCAACGGACGTCTGCTCGTGTACAACCAGCCGGCGTACGATGTCATGGTGGTGATGAACGAGGCGAAGGGACGCATCGACACGCTTGAGTTCTGCCGCGCTTTGGGCATCACGAAAGAGTATTTCATAAAGCGCATGAACGACATCAAGGACTACTCGAAGAACCCAGGCTACTCGCGCTTCACGCAGCAGATGTTCATGAGTCAGCTTCCTTCTGAGGAGTTCAGCTACTTTCAGGAGAAGATATTCCGCTTCCCGGGCTTCTACGTCCAGCAGCGCAGCATACGCCAGTATCAGTCGTCTGTAGGTGCGCACATCCTCGGCGACGTTGCGGAGGTTTCGCCCTACGACATTGAGGAAGACAGCTACTACCAGCCTGGCGACTACATCGGCAAGCTCGGCGTGGAGAAGTCGTACGAGAAACAGTTGCGCGGCGAGAAGGGCGTGCAGATATTGCTACGCGATGCTCGCGGACGCATCCAGGGACAGTATATGAAGGGCAAATACGACCGCAAGCCGGTTGCTGGAAAAGACCTTACGCTCGCCATCGACGAGAAACTGCAGGCTTTGGGCGAACGCCTTATGGAAGGTAAGATAGGTTCTATCGTGGCTCTCGACCCTCGCACGGGCGAAGTGCTCTGCATGGTGTCGGCTCCAACCTACGACCCGCGCATCATGGTTGGCCGCGCACGCTCCAAGAACCACCGCGCTCTTGCCAAGGACGCTTGGAAACCGCTCCTCAACCGTTCTATAATGGGTATGTACCCGCCGGGTTCTACGTTCAAGACGTCGCAGGCTCTGACGTACATGACCGAAGGCATCATCACTCCAGGCACCGCATTCCCTTGCAACCGCGGTTTCTACTATCGCGGTCTGCATGTCGGCTGCCACTCCCACCCCGCTCCTATCGCTCTTGTCGATGCCATCAGCACTTCGTGCAACTCCTACTTCTGCTGGGGACTCTACTACATGATAGGCAACCGCTCCAAATACAAGAATCCGTACAACGCCATGAATATATGGCGCGACTATATGGTGTCGATGGGCTTCGGCTACAAGTTGGGCATCGACCTTCCGGGCGAGAAGCGCGGCATGATTCCGAACGCCGACTACTACGACCGCAACTATCGCGGCTCTTGGAACGGACTCACCATCATCTCAATCTCTATCGGTCAGGGTGAGGTGACGCTCACTCCGCTGCAGATTGCCAACCTCGGCGCTACCATCGCCAACCGCGGCTACTACTATCGTCCGCATGTTGTGCGCAAGGTGCAGGGCGAACCGCTCGACACGGCTTACACTCACAAACATTATACCAAGGCGTCGCGCCGTGCGTACGACTACGTTGTCGCGGGTATGCGTTCTTCGGCACTGAAGGGCACGTGTAGAGCGCTGGGGCGCCTGCCGTTCGAGGCGTGCGGCAAGACGGGTACGGCACAGAACCACGGTCGCGACCACTCGGTGTTCATGGGCTTCGCACCGATGAACGAACCGAAGATTGCTATCGCCGTATACGTTGAAAACGGCGGATGGGGTGCCGACTTCGGTGTGCCTATCGGCGGACTGATGATGGAACAGTATCTCACGGGCAAGCTCTCGCCGGCTTCAGAGGCTCAGGCAAGCGCTATGCAGGCTCGACGCATCGGCTACGGTCCGCGATTTCCAGGGCAAAAAGATAAAAGTAAAAGAGTAAAAGAGTAAAAGAGAAAAAACAATGATAAACGAGAAGCCACAAAGCATTTGGTCGCAGGTCGACTGGCTGACAATTGGTCTTTACATAGCTCTTATGTTGTTCGGATGGCTCAGCATCTGCGGTGCCAGCTACACCTTCGGCGACAACGACTTGTTGTCGCTCGGCACGCGTTCGGGCATGCAGATTGTGTGGATAGGCACAAGTATATGCCTCGGATTTGTCATTCTGATGATGGACTCGCGTTTCTTCGACACGTTCTCGTTCGTCATATACGGCGTGCTGCTCTTACTGCTTTTCGCCACCATCTTCAACCCTCACGACATCAAGGGTTCGCACTCGTGGCTCGTCATCGGACCGCTCCGCCTGCAGCCTGCCGAGTTCGGCAAGTTCGCTACGGCGTTGGCTCTCGCCAAACTGATGAGCACCTACGGCTACAACATACAGCGCTGGAAAGACTTTGCTGCGGCTTGCGCCGTGGTGTTCGTGCCCATGCTCTGCATTGTGGGTCAGCGCGAGACGGGTTCGGCGCTGGTCTACCTCACCTTCTTCCTCATGTTCTACCGCGAAGGCATGCCTGGCAGCATCCTCTTCACGGGCGTAGCGATGGTGGTCTACTTCGTTGTGGGCATCAAGTACGAGGGCATTATGCTTTTCGACACGCCTACGTCGGTGGGCAAGTTCGTCGTGCTGCTACTTGTGCAGATATTCGTTGCGGGCATGGTGTACAACTATGTGCATAACCGCAAGCATACCAATACTATTCTTGGCTATAGCATAGCATTTACCGTTATAGCCATTCTCTTCGACGTGTACGTCATTCCGTTCGACGTTACGTGGGTGCAGCTCGGCATGTGCATAGCACTGTTTCTATACCTGCTCTATCACGGACTGCGCACGCGTCTACCCCAATACTTCTTTATCCTTGCGTTTGCCGTCGGTTCGGTGGTGTTCTTCTACTCTGCCGACTATGTGCTTAACAACGTGATGGAGCCTCATCAACGTGTGCGCATCAACGTGCTGCTCGGTCTCGACGAAGACCTTGCCGGCGCCGGATATAACGTTCACCAGAGCGAGATTGCCATCGGTTCGGGCGGACTGAAGGGCAAGGGATTTCTCAACGGCACACAGACCAAACTGAAGTTCGTGCCCGAGCAAGACACCGACTTCATCTTCTGCACCGTAGGCGAGGAGGAGGGCTTCATCGGTTCGGCTGGCGTGTTGCTGCTGTTCCTGATTCTCATTCTGCGTCTGCTTGCGCTCGCCGAACGACAACCTTTCGTCTTCGGGCGCATCTACGGCTACTGCGTGGCGTCGGTATTCCTATTCCACGTGTTCATCAACGTGGGCATGGTGCTGGGCTTAACACCGGTTATTGGCATCCCGCTGCCGTTCTTCAGCTACGGCGGATCGTCGCTTTGGGGCTTCACCATCCTGCTGTTTATATTCCTCAGCATCGACGCAAAGCGAAATATGCTTAAGGCTTAGGTTTTATTTTATTTATAAATAGAAGGTCAGTAGTATAATAAATAAAGCGATATGTAAATCATTAGTTGGATTTACATATCGCTATTTATTTAATGCTTAGTGTTGGTTATTTTTGTAGGCTACGAAGCTTTGGATAATCTACGCCCTCCTGAATAGTCCAGATTTTATCGAAGTCCCAACCATAGAATGATGTTTGTTGCTTCATCTCCTTAGTGGACAAAGCACCTTCTTGATTTAAAATATTGGTTTTTTGAGAGTCGTAGTAACTGCCAGTGATTTCATAACCAGTAGTAAACAACTTATCGGTATCTTTACAATATATAGTACCTGCAAAATAACAATTTGTGGAATAATATCCAATACCGCAAGCCATACTACTTCCAAAAGATGAACCTTCAGAGATTACGTTTGCTATAGAATAACAATTTTTAATCTCGCCATCACCACCAGATATACCTCCAACGACATAGGATGCCTGTATTGTTCCTGCTGAGGCACATTGACTAATAGTTGTTCTACTAGAACCACAAATACCCCCTACAAAATTAAGTCCAAAGACAATACCGGTTACCATACAGTTTTCAATATTTCCACTTGACTGTCCACAAATACCTCCAACATAATTATCTCCAATTATTCCATTATTGTCTATGTCAATGAAGAGGTTGGATATATTTCCTGTAGTAGATGCAAATAGTCCTACATAGTCAACAGAACCTAAGTTAATCCAAAGCCCCTTGATGGTGTGCTTTTTTCCATCAAACGTACCATAGAAATTTTTTATTGGTTTTCAACCCGTTCCGTTTGGATTAAGATAAGAAGATAGGTCTATGTCATTGCCAAGTTCAAAGCAAGCATTTCGGAAATTGCGTACTTCGTCAAGTTGCGCTGCTGTTGTTATTATATAAGGCTCTGTTTCTGTGCCATTACCTGCTTCAAACTTAGGATTGTCAGATTTCTTCTGCTTAACCGAAACACTTGTTGAGCCTTCAGCGTTCTCAAATTCGATAATGCCACTTCTTTCTGCATTTACATAATTGGGGGTTGCGGTCACTTTGAAGCCTTTTTCCGCCACTTGCACTTCACACCAGTCTGGCTTTGATTTTACTGTAGCATTTGTCGGGGTTACGAATGTTAGTTCTTTCGTTAAATCTTCAGTAGCGCCAAACTCTAAAGAACTTTCAGTGAACTTAGGAGCAAAGACAAATGGAGCTTGACATTTTACGGTATATCCAATGACATTGCCTGCTGTTCCTACAATCTCGCTTACAACATATAGTCGAGCATAAGTATTGCGAGAATAATAATAATCACTATAACTATATCTTGCCACATAACCATCACCAGGATTTACTGCAACATAACGATTCCATCCGTCTTGGGGTATAGCGGTAACATTTCCCAATCCTTTCATCTTACCTAATGAAACGAATGAACAATCACTACCTCCTCCCACAAAATTGTATGCACTATTGATCTGTATAGTACCAAAATCATTTATATAGACGCTCTTATTATCGTCGTCTCCTACCATTATATTCAGAGTAATGGTTCCATTAGGATCAGGCACATTTTTGTCTGGATTGATAACCTCGCTGCCATTTTCAGCGTCATCGTCTTTACTACAAGACGAGAAGAGAAGCGCACCGAATGCGATACACAATAAAAAAAAGTACTTGTTAAAGAATTTAGTCATAATAAAATAAAAAAAAGCGTGTAACCGTCTGTAACTTGTTTTGTATCTGGTTACCGCCAAGTGACCTACTCTACAACAAGCACGAGACAGTTCACGCCTATAGGCATGAACCTTTCATCTGCTTGTTCTCGTAGAGTGAATATTGGCGGTATTCGATACAAAAGAACAAGAGCTAAAAGCTCAATATTTTAAAAGTTAAAGAACGGAGACACAGAGTTTGATAAGATAAGGGATTAATCCCTGTTGTTAAATCTCTGTAATGGCGATGATTCTAAACCACCGACCACTTACCGTTTTTAATTTGTTTTTGTTTTCTTCTTGTTTCTATTTTTTATGTTAGACAATGTTATGTTTTAATATCTGAGAAAAACTCATATTTGATTACAAAATTAGTATATTTTCAGAATATAAGCAAATTTGCATGGCATAAAATGTTGTTTAAAACGATTTGAATTAAAACACTGTAAAACTAATTACATGAAAAAATCCTCCATATCTTCCAGCATCGTCATAACCCGCACATTATTAGAACGATATAGGCTGGAAGATTTCCCTAAAAACGAGAAATCTTCCAGCCTATCTTCCAGGTTTTGTTTCGTATCTTACAGCCGATACACCGGCTTTAGTTCATTAAATTCAGCCGTGATTCCGGCTATTATTCTTCACATTACAATTTATTCGAAATAGAAGCTCAGCACAACCATTTTTGTGCGTACTTCCTTCACGCCCTGCGCGAACTTGAGCAGACTCTTGTCGCGCAGTTCCTTGGCATGATTGGTATCGAGAGCATTGCCGAGTCCATAGACGAACTTCAGCTCGGGGCGCAGCTTGAAGAACGGCAGGTAGAAGTCGCAACCTACGCCGAACTCCAGCGAGAGTGATGTGCGCTTCAGCTTCAGCGCGTCGGTGCTCTTGCCCGTAAGGTTTATCATCGGCGACACACCAGCCATGAGGTACGGGCGGTGGTTGTTGAATCGGGGCGCCGAGAATATAAGGTCGCCAGCCACAGCAATGTACGCCGTCTTCATGTCTTGACGCTTCTCGTCGGGCAGTCCGCTTTCGCTCAGTTTCTTGAGGTCGTGAAACACGATGTGGCGCGTGCCGAAGTACATCATCGGCGCCACGCGCAACTGGAAATGTGTAGACAGACGCAGTTCGCCGAGCACTCCGACATTGATGCCGGGGTCCCAACGGCTTTGGTCGGCGGTGACGAGTGTCTCCTCCGTACCGTCCTCCGTGGTTATGGTCTGCGGACCAGCCATCAGCACCTCCATATCCTGCACGTGCATACCCACGACCACTCCGAAGTGGAACGGACGCAAGTCGGTGTACGGGCGGTTCTGCACGGTGCGGTCCTGCGCAGAGGCAGCGAGGCTCACGATACACATTAATAATATATATATGTACTTTCTCATTGATTGGTTGTTCTGAAAATGACGCTTAGGTTTCCACCTTATTATATATAATAACGCCGCGAATGTGATATTATTGCATTCGCGGCGTTCTTTCTATTCTATCAGCAATAGTATGCCGACTATTCTATTGGCATTTGCGTGCCGACTATTCTTTCTTCAACTGTATACCGACGTCAGCCACGCCGGGCAGTATCTCGCGCTTCATGTCGTGGCGCACCACGATGTGCAGCGAGTCGCCCTCCTGCAGCTGCAACTTGCAGATGTCGAACTGATACTGTCTGTAGCTGATGCCTTCGCCCAGAATGTTGCCCTGCTCGTCGGTGAGGTTGCAGCATACGGTGTCGGTCACAAGGCGGTGCGCCGGCATTATCTCCTGCTCCACAATCAGCGTTATCGCCGTGAACGGATAGGCGTCGGTTGTGCGCACGCCGAGAAGGGCACTGTATGTAGCGGCGTCCTTCAAAGGCGAAATGGCGAACGAGAGCGTGTCGTTCTTCTCCCAGCCTGCAAGTGCGGTGCTCTGATATCGGTCGTAGACGGTGCGATGGTCGCAAGCTGCGAAGAGCATTGCGAACATCACAAGGGTCATTGAAGCGATTCTAAAGCTTATTGTTCTTTTCATAGCCACAATTAATGAGCGCCTTTAGGGGGTGCTGCAGTCTCTGTTGCACCTACAGAACCGTTGACACCATTCTTCGGTTGTTGCACCTTAGGGGGTGCAGCAGTCTCTGCTGCACCGACCGAGCTATTAGCGTTATTCTTCGGTTGGTGCACTTGAGACAAGTGCACCCCCTGAGGTTGCTCGGTTGGTGCGCCACCAGGACGGTTGTTGCGACGCTGCTGGTTGTTGCGACGCTGACTCTCGCCATTCGGTTTATTCGGTACGCCACCTTGAGAGTTTTTCGGTGCAGTTGGGACAACTGCACCCCCTTGAGGATTCTGTTTGTTCGGTGCGCCCTCTTGGGACTTTGACTTATTCGGTGCGCCCCCTTGGCGCTTTGCAGGCTTCTTCTTGCGCTTGCGAGTCTTGTCGAAGCGACTGATGTCGGCGTCTGCGAGCAGGTCGGCAGGGCGCGAGTCCTGTCTTACCTTGCCGTCCTCGGTGAGCGATTCGGGCTTTTCGCCACGCTTGTTCATCTCGATGATGGCGCGTGCACGCTCGGCTGTAATCTCCTCGAGGTTGGCAGCGATGCCCTTGTCCGTAGAGTAGACCACAGTGCCGGCGAGAATGTCCGACTTGAAGAGGTAGTAGTCGCTGTCGAGTGTCTGCAGAACGACGTCGCGCGACGGCATCTTTCGGCTTGCCTCAACATAGTCGTCCACCTCGTAGTTGAGGCAGCACTTCAGCTTGGCGCACATGCCGGCGAGTTTCTGCGGATTGAGCGATATGTCCTGAATGCGAGCGGCGTTGGTGCTGACGCTCACGAAGTTCTTCATCCATGTGGCGCAGCAGAGTTCTCTGCCGCAGGGGCCCGTACCGCCGATGCGTCCTGCCTCTTGGCGCGCTCCGATCTGCTTCATCTCAATGCGCACGTGGAAGGTGTCGGCAAGCACCTTGATGAGCTGACGGAAGTCGACACGCTCGTCAGCGATGTAGTAGAATATCGCCTTGTTGCCGTCGCCCTGATACTCCACGTCGCCAATCTTCATCTGCAAGCCAAGGTCCTTGGCTATCTGTCGGCTCTGAATCATGGTGCCGTGTTCGCGGCTTTTCGCCTCGTAGTATTTGTCGATGTCCACGGGTTTAGCAATGCGATATACGCGCTTGATGTCGTCAGCCGACTTGAGGTTGGCTTTCTTCAGCTGCAGCTTCACCAGGCGTCCGGTGAGCGTAACCGTACCGATGTCATGACCCGGACTTGCCTCAACCGCCACGATGTCGCCCTTGTGCAGGTCGATGTGGTTGACGTTGTGGTAGTAACCCTTGCGCGTGTTCTTGAACTGCACCTCCACGAGGTCTGTGTCCTCGTCGTTGCCCGGCACGTCGTACAGCCAGTCGTATGTGTTGAGCTGCATGTTCTGTCGTCCGCAAGCGTAGTGGTGCAACCCGCGATCGGTGTCACGCGTTATCTTGAATTGCATATCTTTGAAATCTTTCATTACGATTTATGCTTGTTTTTTACGTGTTATGAGTATAATTGTTTGTAATGCTATGTCGAAGAACACCATCTTTGCGTTGGCGTTCTGTGATATGTCGCGTAGTGAGTGCTCGAAGAGTTCGTTCAGCTCTATGACGTTGCGTTCGTTGATGAACGGTGCGAAGCGTGTGCAGAATTGTTCTTCCTGCGCCGTCATGTAGTTGAGTTCCGGGTTATGGAAGTTGTGCATGAAGCTCTCGCGCACCATTCGGTTGAAGTAGATGAGCATGCGCTTCTGCTTCTCGCGTCCGAAGGCAGCCACGCTCTCGCTCCACTTCTTCAGTTCCTTCACGTGCTTGCTGTAAGCGTAGCGCATGAGCATGGCGAAGAGGTCGAAGAACATGCTTGCCTCGTTGCCGGCGCGTAGCGAGTCGAGCGCTGCGGTCCACGATCCGTTGGCGATGCGTGCTATGCGGTGCGCTGTGTCGGCGTCGATGCCGCGTCGCGCGATGAGCGCCTGCTCTATGGCTTCGTCGCTGATGCGCTTGAAGTCGAAGCGCTGTGTGCGGCTGCGTATGGTTTCGAGCAGTTTCTCTGGTTCCTCGCTCACGAGGATGAAGACAGTCTGCTGCGGCGGTTCCTCAAGCAGCTTGAGTATCTTGTTAGCCGAGGTGACATTCATGCGCTCGGGCAGCCACATCACGCACACCTTGTATCCGCCCTGCGACGCCTTCATGCTCAGTCGGCGCGAGAGTCGGTCGCTCTCGGCTCCGGTGATGATGGCTTGCTGGTTCTCGGCGCCCATCGCCTCCATCCATTGCTCTATGCTGAAGTAGGCTCCGTCGCCAAGCAGTTGTCGCCATTCCTGGGCGTAGTCGTCGCTCACGGGCTGGTGGTCGGAGCCCATAGTGGGCTTCTTTATCGTGGGGAAGCTGAAGTGGAGGTCGGGGTGTTGCCACTGGCGCAGCAGCTGACTGTCGCCTAACAGCCGCGACGCGAACGCAAGGGCAAGCGCCTTCTTGCCGCAGCCCATCGGACCGCAGAACAGCATTGCGTGGGGCACTCGGTGCTCCTCTATGAGTTTGACGAGCGATTGTTTTGCCTCGTCCTGACCTATTACTTCTTCGAATGTCATTTGCGCCTTTGCGAGTTTTGAGTTTTGAATTTTGAGTTTTGAATTGTTGCCGTTGGCAATTTTGAGTTTTGAGTTTTGAATTATGCGCTACGCGCATTTTGAGTTTATCATTTTTGAGTTATGAATTCAAAATTGAATAATTCCTAATCGGCGAAGCCGACAATTCAAAACTCAAAACTCAAAATTCTACAACAGCCTCCTTGCCACTTCTCTTACGGAGTCGACAGCCGAGACGGTGTAGAAATGTATGTTGTTCACTCCGGCCTTGTAGAGCTGTCGGCACTGTTCTGTCGACCACTCTATGCCGAGTTGGCGGGCGTCGTCGTCGGTCTTGCACTTCAGCGCCTCCACGGCGAGTTCCTGCGGGAAGTCGCAACGGAACACGCGCGGCACTACCGTCAGCTGCGAGAGCTTTGCAAGCGGCTTGATGCCAGGTACGATTGGTATGGTGATGCCCATCTCGCGCGCTTTCTCCACGAAGCGGAAGTATTTCCGGTTGTCGTAGAAGAGCTGCGTCACGGCGTAGTCGGCACCCATGTCTTGCTTCATCTTCAGATACTTCAGGTCCATCTCCATGTTCAGCGCCTCCTCGTGCTTCTCTGGGTAGCACGCCACGCCGTAGTGGAACTTCTTGCCGGGGTTCTTTATCGGCGTGCCGTCGTTGAAGAAGCCCTCATTGAAGCGGTTCACCTGCTCGATGAGGTCGGTGGTGTGAGCGTGTCCGCCAGGTGTGGGCACAAACTGACTGTCGTCGCGCGCCTTGTCGCCGCGCAGCAGCAGCACGTTCTCTATGCCCAGAAACTGCAGGTCTATCAGCTCGTACTCTATCGCCTCGGCTGTGGCGCCGCTGCAGATGATGTGCGGTATGACGGGCACGCCGAACTTGTTCTGTATGGCGGCAGCGATGGCTACCGTACCCGGACGGCGGCGCACGCGAAGGCGCTCATACTGTCCGTTCTCGAGTTCGCGGTATACGTACTCGCTGTGATGGGTGGTGATGTTGATGTATGCCGGATCGAAATCTCGGAACTTCTCTATTGTGGAGAACAGGCGCTCTGTTCCTGTGCCTTTCAACGGTGGTAACACCTCGAACGAGAAGTGCTTCTCGCCACCACCTGAGGTGAGTATATCTGAAATGTTCATCTTCTTATTATCCTTTCGTATCTTATTTACCAGTACAAAGTTACGGAAAATCTTACACAAATTTGCTGTTTTGATTAATAATTAATACTTTTGCTTGTAAATCTAAACAACAACGATGAATATGAGACCTCATACAACTATTTTTTCGGGCGCCTTCCTTGCGCTCTGCCTTGTCGCAAGCAATGGTGTTGCGGCGAACAATTCAACATTCCACCCCATCAACACCTCACCATCACAACATCAAATCTCACCATCTCAACATCTCAACATCTCAACATCCTCCCTCACCACAAAGCGCCCTGCTCCTGCCGAGCGTCTTTTTGTGTCGGACGCCGTGGAGAAGAAGATTCGCGAGATAAAGAAGCGCATAAAGGACAACGCCTACTTAGCGTGGATGTTCGAGAACTGCTTCCCGAACACGCTCGACACCACCGTCCACTTCACCGACGCTGCGGACGGCGAGGAGGACACGTTCGTCTACACGGGCGACATACACGCCATGTGGCTGCGCGACTCGGCGGCGCAGGTGTGGCCCTACGTGCAGCTGGCTAAGGGCGACCGCAAGTTGCAGAAGATGCTGCGCGGTGTGATACGCCGCCAGCTGAAGTGCATCAACATCGACCCGTATGCCAACGCCTTCAACCGCGAGCCGGTGGAGAACGGTCCGTGGGCTAACGATATGACCGACATGAAACCCGAGCTGCACGAGCGCAAGTACGAGATCGACTCGCTCTGCTACCCTATACGCCTCGCCTACCACTACTGGCAGGTGACGGGCGACGCTTCTGTCTTCGGCGACGAGTGGCTGCAGGCGGTGCGCAACATCCTGCGCGTATTCCGCGAGCAGCAGCGCAAGCAGGGTCTCGGCTCTTACCGCTTCCAGCGCGAGACGGAGGACCAGCTCGACACGGTCTGCAATCACGGCTGGGGCAACCCCGTGAAGCCCTGCGGACTCATCGCCTCTGTCTTCCGCCCGTCCGACGACGCCTCGACATTCCTCTTCATCGTGCCGTCTAACTTCATGGCGGTTAGCTCGCTGCGCAAGGCGGCTGAGATTCTGCGTAAGGTGAACGCCGACACTACGCTTGCCGACAACTGCACGGCGCTTGCCGACGAGGTGAGCAAGGCTCTTGAGCAGTACGCCGTGGTCGACCATCCGAAGTACGGCAAGATATACGCCTACGAGGTGGACGGTTTCGGTAACCGCTTCCTCATGGACGACGCCAACGTGCCGTCGCTTCTCGCCCTGCCCTATTTAGGCGACGTCGACGTGAACGACCCCGTATATCAGAACACGCGCCGCTTCGTCTGGAGCGAGGACAATCCCTACTTCTTCCGCGGCAAGGCGGGCGAAGGCATTGGCGGTCCGCACGTGGGCTACGACATGGCGTGGCCTATGTCTATAATGATGCGCGCCTTCACGAGCACCGACGACGCCGAGATAGCCGAGTGTCTGCGCATGCTGCAGCGCACCGACGCCGGCACGGGCTTCATCCACGAGTCGTTCAACGTCGACGATGCGAGCAAGTTCACGCGCGAGTGGTTCGCATGGCAGAACACGCTCTTCGGCGAGCTTATCATCAAGCTCGTGGACGAGGGCAAAACGGCGCTGCTCCTCGACGCCCGCAAGTAACTTCAGGGGGTGCACTTGTCTCAAGTGCACCAACCGAGCAAGCGGCGCCCCAGCATAGCACTACCTACGCAAACAACGCTAAGGACACTATCTGCTACGTTGGTGCACTTGAGACAAGTGCACCCCCTAAAAGGCTCCTTGAAGCAAGCAAATGCAACTTGAGACAAGTGCACCCCCTTATACTTTCATCAAAAAAATGTTATAGAGGAACCACGCCGATAGGAATATATTGCTTACCTTTGCACCATCTTAACCACAAGTATGTCTAACAAACGTTTGTCAAGCTAAAACTTCCACATGAAAGGATAAAGATACTTGCACAAACAAAACCCAAAACATCCAGCTTATGGAAAATGTAATTAAGAAACTTTTTGTCGCCATGCTGCTCTGCCTCATGCAGACCGCCGTATGTACTGCCGACACGTTCAAGGGAAAGATTGTGAACGCCGAGACGGCGAGATTCTCATCGGAGCAACGGTGCGCAGCGAGATAAACCCACAGCCGGGTTGGTCGATGCAGAACTCGGCGGAGACCGACAGCACGGGCTGCTTCGTGCTCGACAGCGGTTGGGAGGGCCGCATCATGTTCACGTTCAGCATGATCGGCTACAAGAACTCGCGCAAGGTGGACTATGCGTACGGACCCGAGGTGAAAGACACCACCGACCTGGGCACCATCAGGCTGCAGCCTACGGCGCTCATGCTGCAGGAGGTGGAGGTGAAGGCGAAGGTGCCGCGCATAACGATGCGTGGCGACACCATCGTGTTCAACCCCGAGGCGTTCAAGCTGAAGGAGGGCGCGCGCCTCGACGAGCTTATCAAGAAACTGCCTGGCGTGCAGCGTCGCGACGGCAAGCTATACTGGAACGACAAGCCCATACGCCTGATGATGAACGGCAAGGACATGTTCGGCGGCGACCAAATCTTAGAACAGCTGCCGGCTGACGTGGCTGACAAGCTGAAGGTGTACGACCGCAAGTCGGAGCTGGCACGCCACACGGGCAACGACGATGGCGATGAGGACCATGTGCTCGACATACAGGTGAAGCCGGGCTTCCTCGACAAGTGGTACGGCGACATCGAGGCTCAGTATCAGACCAAGAAACGCTACAGCGCAGCTATCACCGCAAGCCGACTGAGCGACCAAGACCCGCACATGATATACGCCCAGGCTAACAACGCCAACCGCTACGTTGACAAGACTATTGGCTCTACCAGTAACCGCAACATCGACGGCGACGGCAAGAGCCAGTACGGTTCGTACAACTATCAGCACAACTGGCAGACAAAGGGCACACAGCAATACACAAGCAACCGCTTCAACATAAGCGCCAACATGGGACACAGCGACGGATGGAACAGCGGAAAGACGTCGACCGAGACGTTCTTCCCGAACCAGGAACACACGTTCGGCGTGAAAGACACCTACCGCTACAAGCACAACCTCAAGCCGCAACTGGAGGCGAAGCTCTTCGCCTACACCGACTCTGCCAACACCATCGACGTGAAGGTGAAAGCCTCATACGAGAAGTCTCGCAAATCGTACGAGGAGCGATCGGCTTCGTACGGCTACCAGCCCGACCAGTTTGCCTACCACTCGCTGAAGGAGGCGCTCGACGCAAAGCCCGGCGACGCGCTCTACGACCGACTCATCATGCGCGACAGCGAGTACGAGTCGACCGAACTGCAGCAACGCGGACTCAACATCTCGTACATCTGGCAGCACTTCATCGGTAAGAAGGGTTCGTTCATGCTTGGGGGCTACACCAACCTGAGCGGAACGAACGAGGACACGCACACCAACCACGACGTAGAGTATCTGCGCGAACAGCGCAACGAGAAGCTGTGGCAGTTCTACGACCGCAGCGAACACAATCTGAATACGCAGTTCGGCGCTTCGTTCGAATACTGGCTTGGCAAGAAGGTGTACTTCAACATATTCGACAACGTGAGATTAAGCCGCACACGCATCGCACGCAACTTCTTCAGCGACACCGACGAGCTGAACGTGGTGGGCGGCACGCCGACAACGGCTGACCCGGCGAACACAACGCGCAGACTGACGCACAAATGGACGAACGAGCTGACCGTGAAGTCGACCATCACGCCGGTGAAGGCGCTGATGATTATGCCGAAGTTCAGCTGGAACTACAGTCGCGAGAAGGCAGACTTCCACTACGGACCGCTCGACACCACAGCCGTGCGCACAAGCAACACGTACGAGCCGTCTATCTTCCTGAAGTGGAAGATGAGCCGCGTGCGCAACATGGACATTGCCTTCGCATACAACACCACCGTACCCGACCTCGTGAGCACGCTCGGCTACCGCAACACCATCGACCCGCTGCATATATACATGGGCAACCCGCTGCTGCGCAACTCGCACAGTCATACCACTACGTACAACTACCACCGCATGTGGCTGCGCAAGCAGATTGTGCTGGGCTTTACCGCTTCGTACAATAAGGACATCAACCCCGAGGCTACGCTCTACAGCTACAACTCGGCTACCGGTGTCTACACGTCGAAACCGATGAACGTGAAGGGCGGCGATATGTGGAAGTTCGCATTCAACTACGACCAGGGCATCGGCTTCTACTTCCGACTGATGAACAAGTTCTCGTTGGAGACGGCGAAGTCGTACGGTTTCCTCACCATCGTCGACAACAACGCTGCCGACGCGCAGACCGAACTGAACAAGCAGAAGCGACTGGGCATAAACAACGACTTCGAATTCTCGTACGAGACCGAGAAGTTGCAGCTCACGCTCTTCGACCGTCTGGAGAGCAACCGCTACCGCTACGACGATGCTTCGTACAACACCACGCCGCTCTTCAACAGCGTGGGCATAAGCGCCAACCTGCACCTCGCTCCGTTCGAGGTGTTCGTGCAGCTGTCTGACGACTATCGTTCGGGCTATGCCACATCGGCTATGAACGGACACAAGCTCAAGTCGATGGCATCCGTCAGATGGAGCTTCTGCAAGAACAAGTGTATGCTGAGCCTGTTTGCCGACGACATCTTCAACAAGGACATCTGGTACGAAAGCGAATACTCAGCCTTCCAACGCCAGGAGTACTCCACAAACTATATTCACCACTATCTGAACCTGAGCTTCAGATACAGAATCGACGCGAAGGCAAAGAATGGCAAATCGACAACAATAAGCAGTAGAAGATAAACTGTTAGTACAAAAAAAAAGCCGTAGCGGAGGTCTCCGGCCTCCGCAGCAAGCAACAATACGTATTACTATACGACTTGGTGCTAAGTGTGTACATTCTATGATTATACGAATAGATGGCGGACGCAATCTGATCGGGCGGCGGACGCAATCCGATCGAACTTTCTAATAATCTATAGAGTAAATTTAGTGTTTGTTACAAAACATAACCTGCAACTTCTACTTTCTGAACCTCTTCGACACAGCCGAATAGCCGCAGCGCTGGCAGAGTGGCTCTACGGCGGTATGACTGGTGAAGCCGTCGTAGAGGGCACGTGCTCTTGGCGAGGCAAGTATATCGGCGAGGCTCTGACTGAACAGATTGCCAAGCGCGATGTCGCCGTTATGGTCGAGACAGCACGGCACAACGGTACCGTCGACGAGCACGCCAATCTGATTGCGCAAGGCGTAGCAGAACACCTCCTGCTCGTCGTAAGTGGCGTTCTGAAGATCGGGCCATTCGAACATATTGTCGTTCTCGACAAAGAGGTTTTCGGCAAGTCGCCATCCGTCGTGGCGTTCCGTCCAAGGACGCGGCTGGCGTTGCGCAATCAGATCGAGAATCTCCGAGTTCTGGCTGTTGTGTCCGCCCTCGTTCCATAGGCGCAGCACAACGACACAGCCGCGGCGCGCAGCCTCCTGCGAGAAAGCCATCACCTCGTCTACGTATCCGGCAAGATTCTCCTTTGCATTGCCATCGTGCGAGTGGAGCGAAATCTGAATCTTATGAGGCAGAGCGTCCAAAAGGTCTGGGCGTCGCGAGAGCAGAGTGCCGTTGGTGGTGATAACGGGCACGAAACCCTTGCGGCGAGCCATCAGCACAAACTGCGGCAGCAGCGGATGGAGGAACGGTTCGCCCATCAGATGGAAATAGAGAAACTTCACCTCGCCCTCAAGTCGAGAGGTCAAAGCGTCAAATTCGCCCAACGTCAGCGTGTGCTTCGCCCTCTCTGTCTTCGGGCAGAACACACAGTTGAGGTTGCACACATTAGTTATTTCGAGATAGCATCGTGTAATCATATCGGTTTGTTGTTGCGGTATGGCATCTTGTTATCTTGTCACATTGCGTCATTACTTTCTTTTAACCGGCTTCTTCGCCACACGCTTCATTACCTTCTTCGGCTTCTTCTCCATGCCCGGCAGGTCCTTCAGAATAGTGGCTTTTACGATACGCACATCCTCGAGCGGACGGTCGTTGGCGTCGCGCTGCACACGCTGTATGCGGTCTACCACATCCATGCCTTCGAGCACCTCGCCGAACACCGTGTAGCCGCCGTCGAGGTGCGGCGTGCCGCCAACGGTGGTGTACGCCTCGCGCATCTCGTCGGTCATCTGTATGCTGTCGCCGAAAAGCTGACGCAGGTTGTCGCGTCCGCGCTGCAGTCCGCGCTCGTCCTGCTTGCGTCCGTATACGATGTAGAACTGCGAACTGCTCGACTCGCGCTTCGGGTTCACCATATCCGGCTCGCGTGCAGCCGCCAGAGCGCCACGCTTATGGTAAATCTGCGGCAGACGAATCTCCGCCGGAATGGTATAGTCGAGCGAGTGGTCGCCGAGCACCGCTCCCTTCGGAGCATTCTTGCTGTACGGGTCGCCAGCCTGAATCATGAAGTCGGGTATGACACGGTGGAACAGCAGCGAGTCGTAGTAGTGATACTCGCGTATGAGCTTAAGGAAGTTGTCACGATGCAGCGGCGTCTCGTTATACAGCGCCACCCGAATATTGCCCATCGTCGTCTCTATGAGCACCTCCGGTCGCTCCTCTGCCTTCACAGTCTTCACAACAGCCCCCGCTTTGCCAACGTTCTTCGCTGTCTGCGCACCGACGCCGATGCAAAGCAAGAGCATCGAAATAATCAGCATTACATTCTTCATATGTCTATAAGTTATATTTATAGGTTGTATATGTAAGTTGTGTAAAGTCACACATTCATAATATTAAAAGAGTTGCACCATTATAACACAGTTCCATATAAAACAATATTATTTCTTCGTCAACATTTGTATTTTCCGTCAAAGTTAACACAAATTTATAATATACGGATAAAGTTAGCCATAAAGTTAATCACAAACTGCCACAAAAGTTAGTTGTAAAACCCCACAATTCATAGTACCCAACATTCACAAACATTCGTTTTTACTTGCATATCCAACTGAATACCACTAATTTTGCATACATAAACAAACTAAAACCAAATCAGAAATACAAACAACAATGAACAAAACCATAAGAAAGAAAAAACAAATACATTGCACCTAAAATAATCGAATTTGGCATGGAAAACACCACCATTTTGGCAGGTTCCGGCGGCCCAAAATACGATACTGGCGGAAGCAATGTTGATTTTAACGTTTCCGAAAGTGATAAAAACTCCTGGGGTGGCGCCAAGGCACCAATGAGACAAAACATCGGTGAATGGAGCGAGGAGGAATAAATGTAAAATGTTATATGATTTCTTCACGATTGTCGTGCTTTATAACTACCTTTGTAAGCAAAACATATAGGTGACAAATCTTCTTAGGGAAGATAACATTGATTGACGATAAGATAATTGAATAGGAAAATAACAATATGACGAAGAAGGAATCTCTTCAACTGTTTGAAGAAAAGAAGGTGCGTACCGTATGGGACGACAAGGAGGAAAAATGGTATTTCTCCATTGTGGATGTGTGCGGTGTGCTGACTGATAGCAAAGATGCCAATGCTTATTGGAGAAAGCTGAAGCAGAGACTCAAAAAAGAAGGTAATGAAACCGTGACAAATTGTCACGGGTTAAAACTTCGTGCCTCAGACGGCAAATTGCGCATGACTGACGTTGCCGACACTGAGCAACTCTTCCGCATTATCCAGTCGATTCCTTCACCAAAGGCAGAGCCTTTCAAGGTATGGATGGCACAGGTGGCAAGCTCTCGTTTGGAACAGATGCAGGATCCGGAAAAGAGCATAGACCAAGCCATCGTTGACTACAAACGTTTGGGATATTCAGATGCTTGGATAAACCAGCGCATCAAGTCTATAGAAATCAGGAAGGAACTCACCGATGAATGGGCACGCACGGGGGTGCAACAAGGCTTGCAATATGCTTCTCTTACCGACATCATTACCCGAGAGTGGAGCGGAATGACGACCAAACAGTACAAAAGCTTCAAAGGCCTGAAGAAGGAGAGTCTGCGTGACAACATGACCAACATGGAGATAGCCCTCAATATGCTTGCCGAGGCATCTGCCACGGAGCTGTCCAAACAGCGCAACCCTAACGGATTCCATCAGCAGAAGCAGGTGGCTAAGGATGGTGGTAGCGTTGCGAAAGCGGCACGTACACAGTTGGAGTCAAAGTTGGGACATGGGGTGATAACACAGGCTAAAGCCAGTGATTATCTGCCTAATTTAGAAGATAACGATGAATAAGAATATTCTTATGGACTACCAAATGATAGTGCCAAAGAAAGAATTATAGGAAGTCCTCACAAGCGAGACTAGGAAGTTTGGGGAGGAAAAAGATAATAAAAAAATAATAAAATTAAGGTGAATATCTTTTCGTTTTTCTCAGGAGCCGGTTTCTTGGACTTAGGCTTTGAACTACAAGGTAATTTCAATGTTGTATTTGTCAATGAGTTTCATGAAGCGTTCAATAAAATATATAGATATGCAAGGCAGCACATGGGCATAAACAATCCTCGCTATGGCCATCATGTTGAAGACATAACGGAATATATCGACGGTCAACATGAGGACAAATTACGGCGTTTGATAGGATGGGTGGATGAGTCCAAGACTGAAGAACTGACAGGATTTATTGGCGGTCCTCCCTGCCCTGATTTTTCTGTAGCTGGGAAAAACAGAGGACGTGATGGCGAAAACGGAAAGCTGTCAGGAACTTACGCTGAACTTATTTGCGAGGCCTTGCCTGATTTCTTTTTGTTTGAGAATGTAAAGGGGCTTTATAGGACAGCACGTCACAGAGAATTCTTTGAAGAACTAAAGAAGAAATTCAGAGAATATGGTTATTCTTTGA
>UMHE01053422.1_pt1 | contig 30065 bp, 20 predicted proteins | sample 1965451 | NCBI WGS metagenome assembly UMHE01 (sample SAMEA4836090, study PRJEB28245) | human gut metagenome | biome: gut microbiome; material: fecal sample | place: Denmark | collected 2008 | reverse complement strand
CCGAGATTGTTTGAAACTTTTTTAATGAATTAATGATTATTTTTGTACGGTGATCGCTCATCAGAGAGCGTTTATCAGTGTTGTGAGACTATTCGGGATATTCATCAGACTGGTTGCGGCGGCGGTCGCCGCAATGGTATTCTCCTCCTGCGGGAACAGGGAGGCAGGGCGGATTATGGACTCCGCCGAGGACGTTATGTGGACAAGGCCTGACAGTGCGCTGGCTGTATTGGAATCGATTGACACGTTGAGCCTTAAGACCAAGGCGCAGCGTGCGAGGTACTCGCTGCTGTACACGATGGCGTTGGACAGGAATCATAGAGATATCCCTGATCTGCGTATCATCAAACCTACTGCGAGTTATTATGAGCGCCACGGTTCCAATGATGATAGGATGAAGATGTATTTCTATCTTGGGGTTGCGCAGTATGACACAGGGGATCCTGAATCCGCGATAGCGAGTTATCTCCGTGCGAAGGAGTATTCCTTCCACTCAGACAATCTTGTGTTCAAGGGAATCATCAGTTCCTCGATTTCTGATGTCTATTTGTGGAACAATAATAATTCTGAGAGCATTTTATATTGTAAGGAGGCCTGCGATTATTTTGTCCAGGCCAAGGACTCTTTCAGGCTGTGGAACACTACTGGATTGTTGGCTAATCGCTATTCGAACATTCGGGACTGGGCGAAGGCTGACAGTCTTTATTCTATTTTCTTCTCACAACCAATCCGTGACACCTCCATTTATGCGAGGCAATTATTGAACCTTGCGTGGAACAACATCTTCAAACCTGGTTCTGACCCTCACGAATCAATTGACTTGTTCAGGAAGGCTACAGGAGAATTTGGTGGAACGCCTTCCCTCAACGACTATTGCGTCTATGCCTATGCTTCTGAAATTATTGGAGATTACGATACTGCAAATGATTTGATCCGACAGTTGGAGAATGTGGACAGCAGTTCGACCATTTTAAAGATCTGGAAGTATAGGATATCAAAGCATCGCGCAGACTACAAAACTGCTTTGACATATCTTGAACAGTCTCTAAATGATCAAAATTCAGAGGTCTTGGAAACGGTTGGCCAATCAGTGGCGTTGGCGCAGTCGGATTATTATGAGAACAAGTCCTTGTTGCTGGATAAGGACAGAAGGCTCCAGCGTCAGGTGAAATGGATGATCTTCCTTATTGCCGTGATGATGGTGGCGTCTGGCTTGGGCATTTATTCAAAACGTAAGAAAATATGGCAGCGTCAGGTGGAGGAGATGTCATTCATTAATGACGAAGTGAGTCAAAGACTTAACGAGGCTCTACTAAGTGAGAAGGAGCATTTGCGCTCCATAGATTCGCTGGCCTCAGCTAATGAATTGGCTGAAAAGAATATACAGACCTTGTCGGAGAAACTTTCGAGCGCAGCCGAAAAGGAACAGGTGTTGATGGGATTGAGAGCGAAATATGTCCAGGCGAACAAACGGCGGTACGCCCAATTGAATGTCTTGTGTCGACAGTATCTGGAATCTCCCAATGCTTCCAGAAACGGAAAGGATAAGATTTATGCTGAAGTCAAAAAGATCCTTGCGATATTGGATGAGCCGAACCAAAAGGAGCTTGAGTCTATGCTTGATGACAATCTCGATGGCATAATGTCAAAGCTAAGGGCGGCGATACCGGATACCACTGAGAAGGATTTTCGTTTTATCTCATTCTTGGTTCTTGGTTTCGACACCAAGACCATATCCAGAATGATGGACTACAATGTGAACACGGTTTACACAAAGCGTTACATCATTAAAGAAAAAATTTCAAAGCTGGACGGCGAAAACAAGGCTCTTTTCTCAGAATTTATATCGTGATTGATATAATTGCCTGATTGTTCGTGTCTTATTAATTTTGATGTGTTGTCTGCTTTTAATTAAGATATTGATATTTAGAAACTTAATCTGTATAAAATGAGAAAGTTAATTTCAATTTATTTGTAACAGATTAAAAATTAGTGCGTTATATTTTGAGAGAGTGAAACTATTTTTCATTGTATAACCGATCTTTCTCCCGAACTTTGCAGTCGGAAATAAAACATTTTTTATGAGAAAGGTTATACTAATATTATTGTCATTGTTGACAGCTAATATTGCGGTGTATTCGCAAAACGAAGACATCATACCTATTGTAGTTAAAGAAAAAACAACTCAAGGAACAAAGGAAAATCACGCTCCGGCGAAAGTTCAAGTTGAATGCTTCTATTATTCTTACACGAACAGTCTTGAATTGTCGTTCCTGTCAAATCTCGGAACGGTGGATGTTGTGCTTGAGAATCAGACTACAGGAGAACTCCAGAACTATGTCGGGAACAGTGCTTCAGGAAGGATGGTAATCCTTGTCGAGCCGGATACCGCCTACAGAATGGACATCACAACGGAGAACGGGCATATCTACTATGCCGTGTTCTTCACAGGCTGTGAGGAGTATGAGTGGTAAAACTAATACCTTCTTAATATTTTATTAACTAACTAATCATCAAAACAATGAAAAAGTTGATTTTGTCATTGGCCGCTGCCGCGATAATGGCAGCTGGCTTCGGAGCCTACAAGGCGTACAAATCCTATCAGCCAAAGGACAATCTTCTGGCTATGAATATTGAAGCACTTGCACAAGATGAAAACGGTGAACGTAAGAGAGGAGATGAGTATCATCGTGGATTATCGGGTACCAATTGGAAACTCTATGAGGTCTTATGTGTAGGCAGTGCTACTCAGGTGAACGAGAATAGCTATAAATATGAATGGAAATTTGATGCTGTTTCTGGATCGTACAATGTTGTGGTGAAAGCATCCTATTCTGGTGGAGGATCATCAGAGGAGAAGACTGAGACATATTACGAAACCACGTATTGGTATAGAGATGCATGTGGTAAAGGTTCTGGATTATGTCATGATGAAGCACCGAAAGGGCATCCTTGTGCGGAAAATAAATGATGACAAATGCGAGGACTTGATAAGGGAATAATCTGTGTTGTTGCCTTGACTCTATTGGTTGTCGTGATGCCGGTTGGGTGTTCCGATGAACAAAAGAAGAATGCGGCAACAATAAAAAGAGGTTTGGCTGAACCTATTCGTATTGAGATTTCGGATGCGAACACCCATAAGAATATCAATCTGGAAACGATATTTGACTCGGTGACTTTCGTCCCTCTTTCCAATGCTCCAAAGGCTGCGGTTTCTGGAATTAATCAGGCGATAGTGATTGATTCGACCATCTTGATTCTGGATCGGTATGGTTCCAAGTCAGTTAAGGCTTTTTCCTTGGCAGGAGAGTTCCTGGCAGACATCGGACATCGTGGTCGAGGTCCTGGTGAATATATTGAGCCTACAATGATGGAAGTGAATCCTTGTAAGGAAGTTGTGATTTGGGATCAGTTCAGACAACAACTACTTCACTATGATTTGGGCGGGAAATATATAAAGTCAAGGGAATACCCGTTCTTTAGTATGAAGTTTCATGAGTTTGATGATAACAATCTGATGTTCGTCAGTCTTAATTCTGACAATAAATCGTTCGTGAAGGATTATTCCCTTTTTGTGAGTGACAGTCTTGGCGTGGTGTCCAAGTATGGCCTTTACAGGAAAAAGAACACATATGAGACAATCTTGTATGACCATGATTTTTTTGAGAAGAATGGAGATGTGTTTTATCATCCGGTTTATTGTGATACGGTTTTTCGAATTAATGGTAATTTCGTTGCTGAACCGTATTGTTGGTTGGATTTTGGAAAGAAAACAGTTCCAGAAAGGCTTCGAGACATTCGGAATCGTAAGGAGATTCGGTCGGAGCAGTCCGGTGACCGATACTTTTTTATGATTGGTGATTTTTATATGTCGGACAATCATCTGTTCTTTGAATTTCTAAGGAGTCATCATAACTACCGCGTACTGTACACAAAGTCTAAGGATAAAACCATCGTCTTTAATGCAACATCAGGTTTTTTTCCAGTCCCGTTCAATAATTTTGTTGGCTCTACTGACAATGCTTTTATCGGCTATTTCTTCCCCGTAGAGTCCATTAGGCGGATGCAAGGCCTTGACCTGAACAATCGTGACGTTCTGGAAAAACAGTTCGGAAAGCGGATGACTGATTTAATGTGTTCGATGAAAAATGATGACAATCCGATACTCACCTTTTTCTATCCGAAAAGTTAATGGTAAGATTATATTTTTGCTCTTTCTGATCCTTCTCTTATCACCATCGTGCCGTCAGCAAAGACTGACAACGATGATGAACGACTTCAGTATGACGGAGATCAAATTCCCTGAAATGCGGCAGATGGTGATGGGAGAGGATTCTGTATCCATTGACCTTGACACAGTTCCCGTCCTTTTGGTTGTGTATAGGGATCCAGACTCGTGTGTTCCGTGTCAGCTTGACCACATGTATGACTACCGTAATATCATTGATTTTGGAAAGGAAGTCGGAGGAGAGTTTTCTCCTGTATTTATCTTTTCTCCGAAAAAGAAAAACGTTGATACGGTTTACATCACACTTTGCCGGACACGCTTTCGGCATCCGATATTCTTAGATGAGAAAGGACTATTCTATGCGGAGAATAAAAATATTCCTCAAGAGCCGTTGCTACATGTGTTCTTATTGGACAAGAATCGAAAGGTGGTCCTTTCTGGAGATCCGAGCCATAAACCACAATTGTGGGACTTGTACAAGAGGATCATTGTGACGATGTTAGATAATGGTGGAACAATGCCTTAGTAGAGCTATTGTAGGATGATCTATTCTCTGAAATATTGGAAGATGATGGTAGGGACGTTTGTCCTTCTGGCATTTCTCTGGGTTACTATATTAACCGTTGATGACTACTTTGGCAGGCCGGATCGGACATTCTTGGTGCTTTTGTTTTCCGTTGGACCGCTGATTGTCATTGGTTTGGCGGACCGAAAGACCACTCTCAAAATTTCAACAATAGATATTCTTGCATTTGCTTGGTTCTCCTATTCCATCTTGAATGCACTTTTCTTATCGGAAAACCATTCGAAGGATGCATTGATTCCATTAACCACGACCTTTGTCTTGTATGCTATCCTTCGTTTGGTTTTACCGCAAGAAAGGTCATTGGACAAAATTCTTGTGGCTTGGATAGTTGTGTTCGGGCTTTATGAGTGCGTTGTCGGTTTATTGCAGTTGTATGGCTTTGAACGCTCCAACCACGCTGTGTTCCGGATCACTGGAACATTCTTTAACCCGGGTCCGTATTCAATATATGTCGCTACAATGCTTGCGATTTGTCTGGCGTACTGCCATAAAAGGTATAGAATATATTCGTTGAGAAATCACATAGGCGAGAAGTGCTGCGTACGTCTTGCCGGAAGTATGTTGGTTTTGCTTTGTACCGCAGGGGGTATTGTTGGCTTGATCACCATTCCCGCGACATTGAGCCGAACAGCATTTGTCGCATTGGCTGTCGTGCTGTTAATCTTGTTTGGCCGACGTAATCCGAGATTGTTATTGGCGGTAATGGTTTTGGCGCTTGCGTTTGGGGCCGGGCTCTATTTCCTGAAGAAGGATTTGGCTGACGGACGTTTGCTGATGTGGATTGTTTCATTGAGGGCGATATGCGGCCACCCTGTGTTCGGAAGCGGCATAGGTGGCTTTCATAAAGCGTTTTCGGACAGTCAGAAGGAATATTTTATGGCCAATCCAGATTCGTCTTTTGCATCTGTTGCCGGAGCCCCGGAATATGCGTTCAATGATTTTCTCGAAGTCGGCGTGGAGCAGGGGCTTGTCGGGCTGCTTTTGTTCTCTTTGATCATCATTGTCTCAATATGTAAACTGCTCCGTGGAAAGAACGAGATCGGCTATGGATTGCTTGCATTGTCGGTGTGTGCTATGTTTTCCTACCCTTTCAGCCTTTTGCCTTTCAGGGTATTAGGCTGCTTGTTCGTGGCGCGTGCAGCCGCTTGGGACAAACGACCATTGATTATTATAGCGGGATGGCATAAGGCAGTTGTTTCAATAATGTCTTGTATGATATGCGTTTCTTTACTTATTCCGATAAACATCAGAATAAGGGATAAGGTCAATGCGGTAAAGGACTTTGCAATAGACAAGATCCTAAGAATCAAGACGGTCAATGACTTGCATCTGGAGCGGGCTAAGATCTTGTGCGATCATCCGAAGTATTTGTTCTGGCTTGGCAAAAGACTTAAGAATTCCGGCCGTTATGAGGAAAGTCTGGATGCGTTCAGACGTGGAACAGAGGTGAGCTGTGACAATATGTTTTATGTTATGATGGGGAATGTCTGTGCTTCTTTGAACAGATTCGACGAGGCTGAAGACCATTATAAGGTGGCTCATTATATGCAACCTTGCAAGTTGTACCCATTGTATCAGCTATTACTGCTGTATGAAAGTGAAGGATGGTTGGAAGATGCCAACCGATTGGCACGAGCGATATTGGATTCCAATCCTAAGGTAAGGTCTTCGGCGACCGATGAAATGAAAACCTACGCCTCTGAATTTTTGAGTGGGGGCGTAAAATGATGTTACAATGAAGAAAATATTATTATTCATATTATTGGCTTTTTGTGAGCTGTCCTGCTCTCGGTATTCTCCGAGGCTGGAGGCGGCGTTGTCTCTTGCGGGTGAGAACCGCGTGGAGTTGGAGAAGGTGTTGGAACATTACCAGAGGGACCGGAAGAAGTACAAGGCCGCTTGCTTTCTTATTGAGAATATGGTTGGGCGTTACACGTTGACCAACCAGAAACTGGACAGCCTTGACGCAGAGTTCTTTGATGCTGTCGGCAATCTTGACATCAGGTTCGAGGACACTGAGGTAAATGTCTATCTTGTGCAGATCAAGGTTAATGAGATATGGAATAGGGTGTTGGCAAAGTACGGCGATCCTACAAAGTACCATTATGGAAGATCGGATGATTTGCGGTCTGTCACAGCGGATTATCTGATTGACAACATAGATGAGGCTTTCGCCACCTTGGACTATCCTTGGACATCCCATCTGTCATTCGAGGACTTCTGTGAGTATGTCCTGCCGTATCGTTATGGAAGCGAGCCGCTTACGGAAGACTGGAGACATTATTTCCGCGAGCGTTATAAGTGGATCGCCGATTCTTTGGCGGGTAACACCGATCCAGTGGCGGTCTGTCGGCTGATCAATCAGGACATCTCTACTTGGTTCCTTCCGGCTGGGGGAGGACACATATTCAAGAATCATCCTCGGTCTTTGTCGGTGGATCAGCTTCGCAAGTGCCGTCTCAGTTCTTGTGTTGAGCAGGCGGCCGTAGCTTTGTTCGCTATGAGGTCGATGGGGCTGGCGGTGGCGCACTGCACAATCCCGCATTGGGGGAACCGCAGCGCGGGGCACGATTTCAATGCGATTCTTACTAAGGATAATGAGTGGGCTGACTTTTCCGCCGCCAAATTTAATCCGGGAGAGAATGAGATGGCGAACAAACCTCCGAAGGTGTTTGTGAAGAAATTCTCAAGAAAGATGATGCCGGAGGATGAATTGGAAATTGTGAGGCGTTTTGATTTCCCTTATGCCGGTTATCAGGATGTCACCTCGCATCTTGTCAAGACTTCTGATGTCACGGTCAGGATTCCGGATTCTTTAAAGAAGGATGTATCTGTGGTTTACCTGTGTGTGTTCAACAACAAGAGATGGGTCCCGGTCACATATTCATATTCCCGGAACGGCAAGGCTAAATTTGCCGAGATGGGACGAAGGATAGTCTATCTGCCTCAATATTACAAGGATGGTCGATTCTTCCCGGTGAGTGACCCGATATTCCTTGAGAAGGATGGGAGGCAACATCCAGCGGTCGCCGACAGTGTTCATCCGGTTTCAAGAATGGTGCTGACCAGGAAATATGGCCGCTTCAAGTACCAGCTTGGCTATGCGGGAGAGATGGTCGGAGCCAGATTCCAAGGTGCGGATAATCCTGATTTTGAGAATGCTGTCACATTGTTCACGATTGACTCTCTGCCGGATTCCAAAATGGACACTTTTGCGGTTGCTCCAGTCAAGTGCCGCTATGTGAGATATTTATATCCTGACATTTTTGCGAGAGGCAATGCCGGCAATGTCGCGGAGATCGCTTTCGTAGGAGAGGACGGGAAACCGCTCCAAGGAAAGTACATTGGAATCAAAGAGGCTAATGCAAGCAACATCCGCACTGTTTTTGACGGAAACACAAGGAATTATCTGAGGGTGTACCAGTCAGCGGATTCCACGGCGGTGTTCCCTGGCAATGTGATAGTTGTCGATTCTCCCAAGCCGATATGGGTAGGACTGGATCTGGGTGGGGAGCGTACTGTGACAGGAGTCGCATATTGTCCAAGGAATGACTCGAACAATATTTATCCTCATTGCACCTACGAACTGTTCTGTTGGGATGGCGGTTGGAAATCTTTGGGCCAACTGACCGGCCAAAAGGATTCCCTTGTCTATGAGAACGTCCCTTCAGGATGTCTTTATATCTTGCGTAATCGTACTGAAGGTAAGGAGGAAAGGCTGTTCACTTACGAGAATGGCAAACAGGTTTGGTGGTGATTTGTGGATGATGATGAGACATATCATATTCAAAATCTTTCTCGTGGCGGTTGGTGTGATTGCCGCTTTTGCTGTTGCGTTGATTTTCTTTTTTGACAGCTTCACGGTTAAAGGCGATTCTATGGAACCTACATTCCATAACGGGCAGCGTATCTATGTGAACAAACTGCTGATGGGAGCCAGAATCTACAGAAACTATGACTTCTCAAGTACCAAATTGTCTTCTTTCAGGATGCCGGGACTTAGGAAATTGTCCGTAGGCGATATCGTGATATTCAATTATCCGTTCGTCTGCAGTAAAGATACGATTGGTTTTAAGATCAATTATGTCTATGCCAAGCGGTGTCTAGGGGCGCCTGGAGACTCGGTCCGGATAAAGGACGGCTTTTACCGTGACGAGGAGGGGCGGATTGTCGGTGAGAGTGAGTACCAGTACAGGCTTCATAATATCCCGGACAGTTCACTTATGAAGGTTAAAGGGTGTTATTATGCGATGAATGGATGGAACGTAAAGTGTTTCGGCCCCATTTACGTTCCTGGGAAAGGAGATAAGGTCACAATTGGAGAAACTGATTTTCTTTGGTACAGGAAGTTGATCAAATATGAAACCGGATTTATGCCGGCAATTGACAGTCAAGGACAGGTCTCTCTTGATGGCAAAATTCTGAAAGAATACACCTTCAAAGGCAACTGGTATTTCCTCGGCGGCGACAACGTCTTGAATTCGCGCGACAGCCGCTACTTCGGCCTTGTGCCCGAGGAGTACATCGTCGGGATCGTGATTCGATAAACTGAAATCCATAATGTGTATTCCGAAAATATTCAGTAAATTAGCAAGCACTAAAAAGTTAGTTCACGATGAACCTTAACCATAGAATAACCACGGCTGCGGTCGGTATATTCATTCTCCTTCTTGGGGTGGCGCCTCTCGGGGCGCAGCGGCGGATGTCGCTTTCGGAGGCGATCGGGACGGCACGGAGCCAGTCGGTGGCGGCGCTGGAGGCGAAGCACGCCTTTGTTTCGACCTATTGGGCGTACCGATCCTATCAGGCGAGCCGTCTGCCTTCGCTTGTGTTGTACGGCAACCTGATGAACTTCGACCGGTCGCTCACCTTGCTGCAAAGCTACGAGGATGGCTCCTTCCGCTACGCCAGCACCTACAACCTCCAGAACAGCCTCGGGCTTCAGGTCGCCCAGAACATAACCTTCACCGGCGGAAGGCTTTATGTCTATTCCGACCTTTCCCGCATCGACCAGTTCGGACTCAACAAGAAACTGACCTGGTACTCCCAGCCTGTCACGGTCCGCTACGTCCAGCCGCTTTTCTCCTACAACCAGTTCAAATGGGACAAACTCATTGAGCCTAAGGAATATGAACGTGGCCGCCGCCGCTACGTCGAGTCGATGGAACAGGTCACGATAAATGCCGTGTCGGCATATTTCTCGCTCGTCCAGGCCCTGAAGAACCAGGAGGTCGTGAAGGCGAACTACGAGAACACCGGGAAGATGCGCTCCGTGGCGGCGGAAAGGATGAGACTTGGAAGCGTCACGAGGGCGGAATATCTCCAACTGGAACTCCGGGCTCTCAACGACAGCATCTCGATCGGAGAGAGCCTTGTCAACGTGCGTCAGGCGCAGATGTACCTTAACTCGATTCTGGGCTATGATGAGTCCGTGGAGGTGGAACCGGTGGTGGACGATGCCCTGCCGGACATTCTGATGGACTACGGTCTGGTGATGGAAAAGGCACTGAAAAACTCGACGTTTTCCCTTGACAATCAGATAAGTGAGTTGAACGCCGCCTCGAATGTGGCAAAGGCCAAGGCGGACAGGGGCATCTCGATGAGCCTTAACGCCCGCTTCGGCCTGTCCCAGACCGGCAATGGCCTGCCGGATGTCTATAAGGATCTTCTGAACCAGGAGGTTGTGGGTTTGACTTTCAGCGTGCCGATCTTCGATTGGGGGCTTGGCAAGGGAAAGGTGCAGAAGGCCAAGGCCGCCGAGGAGGTCGTCAAGGCGCAGAACCTCCAGAGCGAGAACGACTACCGCAGGAAGATATTCACCGCCGTCGGCCAGTTCAACAACCAGCGTCAGCAGTGTCTGGCCTCCCGCAAGGCGATGGAGATAGCCTCTGAAAGGTACGAGCTGATGATGGACAGGTTCAGGCGCGGCTCGGCCACGGTGACCGACCTCACCAACGCCCAGAACGACAACGAGTCAGCGATGGCCAAATACATCACCGACTACTCCAACTTCTGGACCTACTACTACACCCTCCGGAAGTACGCCCTCTACGATTTCATTACGGGAAAAGACATCGACGTCAACGTCAAGGAAATGGTTGAATGATTCAGAATCAATGAATATGAGAAAGAATATACTTGCGTCCCTTTTTGCCTTCGGCCTCGTCATGATGGCCGTTGCCTGCGGAGGAAACAAAAAGACGGAGGAGACGAAGGACGGGAAACTGACCTACACCCCTCAGATAAACGAAGTCACTGTCGTGAAATTGGAAAGGAAGGATTTCGCCCGTCAACTCCTGTCCAACGGAAAGCTGGTTGCCGGACGGAAAAGCGCGCTGCAGTTCAGGACAACCGGAAAAATCGCGGCGATAAACGTCCGGAATGGTGAATATGTCTCCTCAGGTGCCGTCATCGCCACCGTTGACCGTCCCGACTTGAAACTGTCGCAGGAATCCTCCCGGCTTTCGCTCCAGAAGGCCGAGCTGGATTTGTATGACTATCTTGTGGGACAGGGATATTCCGCCGGGGACACCACCTCGGTACCCGCCGACCTTTTGGCCATGGCGAAGATGAAATCCGGCTATTCCGCCGCCAAGAACGATTTCGCGCGCTCGTCCTACGAGATCGCCGGAACGGTTCTCCATGCCCCGTTCTCCGGGCGTGTCGCTGACATCAAGCAGAAGCCGTTCGACCAGAGTCCGTCCGGGACATTCTGCACGATTGTGGACGACAGTGTGCTGGAGGTGGATTTCTCGGTGATGGAGTCGGAATATTCATTCCTCTCGGTGGGGCTGCCGGTGAAGGTACGCCCGTTCGCTGACGAGACCAAGGAATATTCAGGAAAAATCACCGCCATCAATCCTCTCGTGGATGAGAAGGGGCAGATCTCCGTCACCGCGCAGGTCCGGAACGACGGCTCGCTGATCGATGGAATGAACGTCCGTGTGATCGTGGAGAGGATGATTCCGGGACAGCTTGTCGTGCCTCGCAGCGCGGTGGTGATCAGGGACAATCTGGACGTGCTGTTCACCTGCACGGATGACGGCAAGGCACATTGGACTTATGTCACGATACTTTATTCCAATGGTGAGTCCTACGTGGTCGAGGCCAACAAGGACAGGAACGCCGAACTGAACGAAGGCGACCAGGTGATTGTCTCCGGCAATCTCAATCTGGCGGACAACTCTGATGTGCTGGTAAAAAGGTAGGCAATGCTGAAACATCTGATAGATAGACCGATAACCGTGACGATGATAACCCTTGTCATCGTTGTTCTGGGCATTGTCAGCATACGTCTGCTGCCAGTGTCGTTGGTTCCGGATGTGGACATCCCGTACATAACCGTGCAGGCCACCTCCTCGGAACTTTCGGCCAGAGAGATGGACGAGAGTGTGCTGAAGCCTCTGCGCCAGCAGCTTATCCAGATCAACGGGCTTGAGGACATCGTCAGTGAGGCGAAGGACGGCAGCGGGACGATCCGGCTTACGTTCAACCATGGTTCGGACATCGATTATCTTTTCATTGAGGTCAACGAGAAGATTGACCGGTCCATGTCCAGCCTTGGCGACATCGCCCGGCCTAAGGTCTTGAAGGCCAGCGCCACGGACATTCCGGCGTTTTTTGTGAATATTACTTCTTCGGTCGCTGAGCCTGTCGAACCACAAGCTCAGGGACAGCCTCAGAATCGGTCGCTGAGCCCGTCGAAGCGCACCGAGCCTGAGGCCCAATCGGACTTGTTCCCCGTAACCGAGTCCTTCTCCCAGATGAGCCGCTTCGCACGTGACGTGATCAGCAAACGCATCGAACAACTCTCCGAAGTCGCCATGGTCGATGTCAGCGGCCTTGTCAGTGACGAGATTCTCATAATTCCGGATGAGTCCAAGCTACTCCAGGCAGGGATGACAATGAATGAGTTCGAGAGTTGTGTCAAGAGTTCCAACATCCGCCTTGGCAGTCTCACAATCCGTGACGGAGAGTACCGCTACAATGTCAAATTCGATTCCCGGGCTTCCTCCAGTGAAGACATCGCCAACCTCTGGTTCAAGAAGGAAGGCCGCCTTCTTCAGATAAAGGACGTCGCCAAGGTCGTCGTCCACCCGGCAAAACGAACCGGCCTCGTCCGCTCGAACGGAGAGGATGCCGTGTGTCTTGCCGTCATCAAGCAGAGCGAGGCGAAGATGTCAGACCTGAAGTCGGCCATGAACGGTCTGATGGACAGTTTCCGGAACGACTACCCTCAGTTGAGCTTCGAGATCACGAGAGACCAGACCCAGCTTCTTGAATATACCATCAACAACCTGCTACAGAACATCGTGGTCGCCCTCCTTCTGGCGAGCGTCATCATATTCCTCTTCATGAGGGACTTCCGCTCTCCGGTGCTGGTGATCCTGACGATGCCGGTGGCGCTGATATTCTCGATGCTCTGCTTCTATGCCATCGGATTGACCCTGAATATTATATCCCTCTCCGGTCTGCTTCTCGGAGTCGGAATGATGACTGACAACACGGTCATCCTTGTCGATAATATAACCGGCCGCTGGCAACGTGAAGGGAACCTGCGCTCCGCTGTCCTTGAGGGCACGAAAGAGGTGAGGGGAGCGATGCTCAGCTCCGTGCTGACAACCTGCGCGGTGTTCATTCCGTTGATATTCATGAGCGGCATCGCCGGGGCGATGTTCTACGATCAGGCTATGTCGGTGACCATCGTGCTGCTGACCTCCTACATCGTGACCATCCTTGTGATTCCGGTCTATTATTACTGGTGGTTCAAGGGTTCGGATGGTTTCCGTCCGAGTCCGCTTTTGGAGAAAATCAACTTTGACGAACCGATCCGCCGCTGGGACGACAAACTTATGGAATGGTTCATCCGGCACAGGCCGGTCGCCTGGAGCCTTCTTGCCGTCTCGACCGTCGGGCTGGTGTTCTGTTTCCTGGAGATGCCGAAATCCCGTCTGCCGGAGATGACCCAGACGGACGCGATAATGAAGATTGACTGGAACGAACACATTTCCATTGAACGTAACACGGAGCGGATCAGGGATTTAGAGAAAAAACTGACCGGAAGCGTGGAGCAGATGACGGCTCTTGTCGGTTCTCAGCAATTCATTCTGAGTCATAGTGGTGACCAAGGAATTTCCGAAGCGTCCATCTACGTCAATTGCAAAGATGCCGGCACATTGAAAAAGGTGCTGGGCGAATTGAAGGATGAGATGGAGAATGAATATCCGGAAGCGGTATATTCATTCGAAGCTTCAGGGAATATCTTCGACATGGTTTTCGCCCGGAACGAGGCTCCGCTCGTGGCGCGCCTTCGCCCAGTGAGGAACAGGGAGGTTGAGGTCGAACCGTTGAGGAATATGCTCTCCGAGGTCAGGGAAACGTTGCCTGGAGTGACCGTGGCGGATCCTCCGGTAAAGACTGACGCTCTGTTTGTCGCTGATCCTGACTTGCTTGCGCTTTATGATGTCGGTTATTCGGAACTTGTGTCGATTCTGAGGAACTCGCTCAATGAGAACCGTCTGTTCAACATTGTCCAGGGAACCAGCACTGTTCCGGTCGTGACAGGCTCCAACGCCGCCGGACTTTCGGAGATCCTGCATGGCACTTTCATCGAAAAGAAAGGCCTTGACGGGGAGACATCCCGGATTCCGGTTTCAAATCTTATGCGGCAAACCTTTGCCGAGGATTTGAAAACTTTGGTCGCAGGCCCGGAGGACAATTACTACCCTTTGGCTCTTGATGTTCCGTCGAAGGACGTGAAATATGTGATGGCCGCGGTGAGTGACGTCGTGCGAAAGAATGGTGACTTCGAGGTCGGCTATTCTGGTTCCTGGTTCTCCAACAGCAAGATGATCGATGAGATGATCATCATAATGCTGGTCGCCATAATCCTGCTCTATCTGATTCTGGCCTCCCAGTTCGAGTCTCTGGTCCAGCCGCTGATCATCCTTTCGGAGATTGTCGTGGATGTCTCTGTCGCCTTGCTGGTTCTATGGATTTTCGGGGTCAGCATCAACCTGATGTCGATGATCGGCCTGATTGTCATCACCGGCATCGTCATAAACGATTCCATCCTGAAAATTGACACGATCAACCGGATGCGCAAGGCCGGCGAAAGTCTTGAGCGTGCTGTCATTGATGCGTCCTCGCTTAGGGTGAAGGCTATCATAATGACCTCATTGACAACCATTCTGGCCGTCTGCCCGTTCCTGTCAAGGGGTAGCATGGGCGCGGACCTCCAGTACCCGATGTCCCTGGTGATCATCGCGGGAATGCTTGTCGGAACCCTTGTCAGCCTGTTCGTCGTGCCGGCGTTGTATTATTCGATCTACAATGGAAGAAAGAAAAAATAGACTTTCTCCATTTTCGGTCGTTCTGATTATGGTGGCGCTGTCCCTTGTCGGGCTGGCGGCGTTGCCGCGTCTGAACATCCAATACACACCGATGACGGAAGGCCGTACGGTCTATGTATCTTTTTATTATCACAACGCCTCTGCGGAAATCATTGAAAGCGAGGCGACATCCAAGATTGAAGGAGTCTTGGCGGGGATACGCGATGTCACAGACATTTCCTCTGTTTCACGTAAAGGTTCAGGCTCCGTTTCTGTCAAGTTCCGCAAAGGCTCGGACATGGACGCGGCGCGCTTCGAGGTCGCCTCGGCGATCAGGAACGTTTACCCAAGCCTTCCTGATGAGGTCTCCTATCCGGGAATATCCTTGTCTGGCGGCGGACGGGTCTCGCGGATATCCTATCTCGTCAAGGGCGGGATCCCTTCCCGGGAGATTTCCAAATATGTCAAGGAACACGTCCTCAGCCATTTGGCCGCCATCCCGGGAGTGGACAAGGTCAATGTGGACGGAGGTGTTCCTTTCCAGTGGGTGATCACGTTCGACGCCGACAAGATCCAGTCCGTAGGAGTCACCGCCGATGAGATCGCATCGGCCTTCAATTCATATTACCGTGAGGAAATCCTCGGAATGACGGAAACCTCTGAAGGATTGATGACGGTGCGTCTTAAAGAAGCCTCGGACAAGGATTTCGGATCGATTCCCGTAGGTAATTTCAAAGGCCGTGTGATTCACATCGGGGACGTTGCCCAGTGGCGCTATGAGGAAGCGGTGCCGTCAAGTTACTATCGTGTCAACGGTTTGAACACCATTACTTTGACGGTGGAGATAGCTTCTTCGGCCAACCTGTTGACTGTCGCTTCCGCCGTCAAGGAAAGGATGGCGGAGCTTCAGAAAGGCTTCCCTTCGGAAATCACCGCCGGCATCGCCTACGATTCCTCTGAGTATGTCAGCGAGGAACTCAGCAAAATCTATGTCCGTACCGCCCTCTGCATCTTGGTTCTGTTGATGTTCGTGTTCTTGATCAACAGGTCGTGGCGGTATATGCTGATCATTGTCTTCACTTTGACGGTCAATGTGTTGACCGCCTTGATGATCTACAGTTTGGCAGGTCTTCAGATTCACATCTACACCCTTGCCGGAATCACGGTCTCTCTCGGAATAATCATCGACACCTCGATCGTGATGATCGACCACTACGCCCATTTCAAAGACCGGAAGGCTTTCCCGTCCATCCTTTCGGCCGCGGCCACGACTGTCGGCGCATTGATGATGGTCCTTCTGCTTCCGGAAAAGGAAAAAGCCAACCTCGTGGACTTCATCTGGGTGATTGTCATTAACTTGGGACTGTCGCTGATCATCTCCTACCTGTTCATCCCGTCGCTGATGGAATATATTCCTGTAAGAATGTCGGGTGGCAAGTCTGGGCGTTCCCCAAGGAAGCTCCGCCGGATCCTGCGTTGGAACAGGTTCTACGCTTCCTACATCGGCTGGGGGGTGAGGCATCGTTGGGTTTACATTCTCTTGTTCATCGTTGCTTTCGGCATCCCGTTGTGCGTTCTCCCTTCCAGATTGTCCGATTTCAAGAAGTCCACTGCCAGCCGCTTCGACAAGTTCATTGACAAGATTGTCACCTGGAAACCTTACGACAGCAACCGTCAGGTCATCGACAAAGTGGTCAGTTCGTCTTTCGGTTTGTTCTACAAGTCCTTGAACCGCTCCAATTTTTATCGTGAACCCGAGAAAAAGCGCCTAATCATCAACGCGGGCATGCTTGAGGGCTGTACCGTGAACCAACTTAACGAGGTGGTAAGGGCGATGGAGAACTACCTGTCGAAGTTCGACGAGATCTCGGTTTTCACCACATCGGTTTATTCCTATGACAACGCCGAGATCGCGGTGGAATTCAAGCCCGAGTACGAGAACTCCGGTTTCCCTTCCGTACTCAAGTCGGAGGTCACGAGGATGGCGATCAATTTCGGCGGGGCTAACTGGATGGTTTCCGGAATCGATGACAACAATTTCAACAACAACATCGTGTCGTCCTCCAGAAGCAACCGTATCTCATTGAAGGGCTATAACTATCAGGAACTCAGCAGATATGCCGAGAAACTGCTGACCTACCTCTCGGCGAACCGCCGTGTGCAGGGAGCGGAGATCTGGTCTGGCGGCTGGAACGGCAGACCTTCGATGGAGTTTGTACTGGACTACGATTTCGGGCGGATGACTCTTGCCGACATCAATCCTTACGCCTATTACGGCGCTTTGAGTTCTTTGCTGTACGAGCGGAAGATCGGTGTCTCTGAATATGATGGTGAGGCAGTAGATGTTGTTCTCCGCTCATCGGATCTGGACAGGTACGACCTTTGGCACGTCTTGAACTCTCCGATTGACGTAGGGCTGAAGAAGATGACGCTTTCGAGTGTCGGTGGCATCGAAAAGAGACGCACCGGGGTGACGATCAAGAAGAGCAACCAGTCCTATGAGCTTGTCGTCTGCTACGACTTCATCGGCAGTTGGGAACTTAGCCGCAACCTGTCCCAGAAGGCGGTGAAGTACATGAACGAAGAGGTTCTTCCGATCGGATTCAAGGCCGAGGTTCCCGGATGGGGATGGTTCGACACAGCCAAGCAGCAGTACGCCTGGCTGCTCTTTCTGATTCTCGCCGTGATGTACGTGATGCTGGCGATGACATTCGAGTCGTTCCGCTACCCGTTCGCGGTCATATTCATGGTTCCTGTTTCCTTCATCGGTCTTTTCCTCACATTCGGACTTTCGGACTTCTCCTTCGATCAGGGTGGTTTCGCCGCCTTCGTGATGCTCAGCGGAATTGTCGTCAACGCCGGCATCTACCTCGTCACCACCTACCAGTCCCTTCTTCGTGAGCGAAATAAAAAACACAGCATCCGCCTCTACATCAAGGCATACTCCCGCAAGATCAACCCTATCACCCTCACCATAGTCTCCACCATCCTCGGCCTCCTCCCGTTCCTGACCGACGGCCCCGAGGAAGTCTTCTGGTTCGACTTCGCCGTCGGCACCATCTCCGGCATGCTCTTCTCAGTCCTCGCCGTGATATTCATCCTCCCCGTCTTTATCGTCCATCGCAGATAATCAATAATCCTATTGCGACATCTTTGAATATCTAAAATGATCCCAACACGTTCAGCCGAAGAATTTTTTCCGAATATGTATGCAAGATTTCGGGGCGGCGGGATTCGGTAATACGTAGCCCCGCTGCTTGATTTATTCTTAAACTAGTCTTTGCAGAGCATTATCTGCTGGATGAGGTGATCGGTTGACTGCATTCCGGCGGAGCCGATCCTGCCGAGATTCCGGATAGTCTTCTCGATGTCCTTGTCGATGATGCCGTCGGTCTCCTTGATGCAGATTCCTCTGAGGGCGAGGACGCAGGACTGGACGGCACAGGCCACACCGGAGGCGACTTTCATGGCACATCCGACCTTGGCGCCGTCACACACCATGCCGGTGATGTTGCCGATCATGTTCTTGATCGCCGAGCAGACTTGCTCGTAGCTGCCTCCACGCATGTAGACAATGCCACAGGAGGAGCCGGTGGACGCGATCACGCATCCGCACAGGGCCGAGAGCTTGCCGAGATAGCCTTTGATGTGGATGGCCACAAGGTTGCTCAGGATCAATGCCCTGGCCAGTTTCTCATCATCAACGTTGTACTTCAGGGCGTATGCTATCACCGGCATGCTGACCGTGATGCCCTGGTTGCCGCTGCCTGAATTGCTCATCGCCGGGAGTTTGCACCCTGCCATTCTGGCGTCGGACGCGGCGGCTGTCAATCCCATCGCGAAGCTCAGAAAATCATCGCCGAAGACCTCCTGCTGGTTCTCCCTGATGGACTTGCCGACCTCAAGACCGTACTTGCCTTTCAGGCCTTCCTTCGCGAGCGCGAGGTTCAAGTCCCTGTCTTCCAGAATGAAACGGATGTCCTCGAAGGCGGCGCCGAGGGCGAATGAATATATTTCCTTAACCGTCAGGTTGTAGTCCAATGTCCCTTTGACCGGAGAGGACTTGCCGCTCCCTCCATTCCTGAAGTCCGAGGCGGAGCCGTCAATTCCTGTCTCGACAATCCTGTCGTGGTCATCCTCGATCACCGTCCAGGCGTTGTGTTCCGGAGTAGTCACCGTCACCTTGACATAGAGGATTTTGGGACTGTCGGCGACCTTGATCTTCACCTTGCCGTCCTTGACAAGGGCTTTGGCGGAGTTGACATCCTCGTCTGTCAGGTCTTTCAGCACTTCCAGGCCGTAGGAGCTATTCCCGCAGACCGCGCCAAGGGCGGCGGCGATGTGGAGACCCACCATGCCTGTCCCCGGGATTCCCACCCCCATTCCGTTCTTGAGGATGTTGCCGCTGACCTCGACACTGATCTCATAGTCAGCGACCGTCCTGGCCTTGCTTTTGAGCGTTTCCATGGTTCTCGCGGCTGCCAGAGCGACCGCGATCGGTTCCGTGCATCCTAATGCCGGCTTGACTTCCTTGTGAAGAAGTTCAATGATTTCGGATTCTCTTGGAGTCATAACTGGTTATTTGTCAAGAAATTTCATTATGTCATCAATTAGTGTTCCCATCTGTCCGCGGTCTTTGATGACCTCTATCGGGAAGCCGATGCAGACGGTTCTGTAGCCGTTGCCCTCGTAGCAGGTGCCGGCGGAGATGTTCGTGTCCGTGTAGCGCATGAATGATTGCGCGCGGTCGCTGGCCGGGACGATGCCGTCAGGGGTCTCCACATTGTAGATCAGTGGGTTGCGATCCTTGTGGAAGGAGATTTGATCAGCATTCAACTTAAGGAGTCCGTTGCTCTTGGCGGCCACCGTGGCGTGGCGGCTGGCGAAGTTCGTCATCCACTTGTAGCCCAGCGTCTTCTCCACGAAGGCTTTGGTCGTGGCCCTGTAGGCGCTGTCTATTCTGATCGGGTAGATCCCGTCCCAGACATCCGTGCCGATGTTCGCACCGGAGACCAGCACATTGCCACCGTTGGCGGTGAAGCGCGTGACGGCTTTCTGAAGTCCAAGCGGGAAGACCGAGAATCTGTCGGCCACCTTGCCCGTCCCCACGACCGTGGTGATCTGCTTGCCGCAGATGATATCCAGCGCGAGGTCGGAGTCCGCCATAGTGTCGTCTGCCGAGAAAGCCGACACGCTTGCCGAGTGGAACGCGTAGCCGGCGTCCATAAGCGCTTTTCCGTGGATTCCGCAGTAGTCGAAGGTGTTGCCGGCGAAGACCTTGCCGGCCTCGTCGGTCCAGCATGCGCCGAATCCCGGATTGTCATCGTCCAGCCAAGGCAGCGAGCGGTGGAACTGGTACTGCGGGCCGATGAAATTGATCTCTCTGACGTATGGCACACCGGCGTCGATGTCGGCGTTGAATCCGGCATATTCAGGAGTGTCGAACCACGCAGGGGCGGAGACTCTGGTGAAGTTGTTGACCACGAGGACGCTCTTGCCGCTGCCGTGTCCGGGAACCCCCACGCTGAGCGTCTCGGACGGGAAACTCTTGCCTCCGTCGTTGTAGGCCACAATCCTGTAGCTGTAGATGTGACCGGGGGCTATGGAGAGTGTTGTGGAGATCACGTCTCCTGTGGTTTTGAATTCCTCCAGAATCCTGCCCTGGTCGAACACACCGTCGTCGATCCTTGTCTGGAGGATGTAGCCCTTCGGTGCGGCGGTCGCCTCCAGGGTGTCAGCCGTGGCCTTCCAGCTGAGCCTTACGGTGGCGTTGGAACATGTTTCGGGAGTGTCCGTGAAAGCTGTGGCGAATGAGTTGACAGGCAGAGGCTGTACGGCGTAGGCGCAGCCGTAGCGGGCGCTGAGGTACTTCAACATGCCTTTGTAGATGGCTCTGCTGACCGTGAAACGGAACGTAGGATTGAGTCCGAACTTCATGTCGGCGAAGTTCTGGTGGGAAAGAAGCTCCAGAAGCATCGCAGGGACTGTCGGCGTGCGGGATTCGCTGTAGGAACGGTCCCAAAGCCCTCTTCTGCTCCAGTCCGCGTTGAAGGTCTTGCGAACATCGTCCACGATCCCTGTCTGCACGAAGTCGGCGAGCATCCTCTGCTGAAGCCTTGACTCTCCGTTGGCGAACTTGTCGCTTCCGTCGTTGAGCAGGGTGTAGATCGACAGGGTGCCGACTATGGAGTCGTCCGGCGTGGTCCCGGCGTCTGTGTGGAAGGCGAACGCCAGGTCTATAGGAATGTTCAGTCCCTCCGCTTTCGGGTTCGTCCTTGAGCCTCCGGTCATCCAGCCAACCCACGCGCCGCGGTCTCCGTAGTCGGAGGTGTAGTCGTCGGCGTATCTGTTGAGTATGGTGGAATCCGCGCCGGCCCACTGCATCCAGTAGAAGGCTCCCTCCGTGAAGGACGGCATGCCTGAGGTGGCATATTCATTGACAGGCTGATCCTTAAGTCCTCTGGCGATCTTGCCCATGCCGCCGCCGAAGCGAACCGCGTCCGCTGTTATGACGGCGTTGCCCGGCACATCGTAGCCCTTAGGGACGCTGTTGTCGAGGATGACGCAGCCGTCCGTGCCTTTGTCGAACTCGAACGTGCCGAGGTAGATCCAGGTTCCGCCTCCCATCCTCTGGTTGACGATGAACTCGCTCTCGCCGCCAAGGTGCCTGACCGTGTAGCGGGCGCACGGTGTGCTGTGCGGAAGCGTCTTGTAGGACACATAGACCGCATACTCTCCTCTTTCGGGGAAGTCCGGTGTCCAGCATGCCCGGGCGGCCTTTTCCCTCTGTCGGACGCGGCAGTCCGCCTGGCGCGCCGTACCCATCCGGAACGGATTGTCAAGACCTGAATATGTCGCCCGCGCGTCTGCGAAGCCCACACCGGCATCTGTCCAAGTACCTGTCTCTGAATATCTTCCCTCAATCCTCACGCCTTCCCCGCGACCTTCCTCGAATGCCGGATCATTGTCCGCGACCACTTCCATCGTCTGCGGATCCCTTTCGCGCGGTGTCATCACATAGGCTCCGGCGTTCTCCAGCATCGGGATCAGGAACGGAAGCACGTAGCTTTGCGTGTACATGTCCTCCACGGTGTGGAGCATCGGGGCGCGCTGCCATTCCCAGCGGTCCGTCTTCTCCTCGAAGTACCGCCCGTGGCTCTGCCATAGCGCTATGTTCCGTCCGGTAAGCCCCTTGGCGAACGCCTGCCCGTCAGTCCTTGTGACGAACGGATGGACGTTGCGCAAGTCCGTGGTCCTGAACCTGTCGCTGATCGGTTTCCCGTTGTTGCCAAGGGATGGCATGACGTAGGACTCAAGCGATCTCTTTCCGATGAGAAGTTTCCCTACGCCGTACTTCGCGCAGGATTCGGGCAGAATGCTCTTGAGCGTCCGTCTCAGCCACTCGACATCCTCTGTTCTCCATGGAAAGTCGCCCATCGAGGGGGTGAAATAGAAATCCAGATCGTAGCCTCTTCTGACTACCTTGTTGGCCTTTACCTGGGCGGAAACCCTTGTCCTTTCCACCATCAGGGTCTGGAGAGAGTCCACCGCGTCCTTGAACTCCTTGACAGTCTGCGCGTCCAGACTTGTCGTCAGCAGGCAGGCGACGGCAGTGGCGGTTATGATTCTTTTGAGCATTTCGGTTTATTGTGTGTTTTTATTATCCGCAAATCAATGATCATCACGATGATGGAGGAAATGGCCAGTGCAAGCGTGTCCGCCACGAAATCCAGCGCGTCTCCGCTTCTGTAGCTCGTGAATGACTGCCCGATCTCCGTCCCGGCGGCGATCAGGCAACCGGCCAGAAAGACCAGGCCGACGGCCAGGACGGTGTGCCGCGGCCTGCCTGTCATCCCGGAGAACGCGAGGTAGCAGAGGATAGGGAAGGGAAAGAACATCAGGAAATGCACCACCTTGTCCATAGGAATCCCGAACAGATTGTCCTGGCCGATGTCAGGCAAGTCTCTGAAATGCCCGAAACAGCACCAGCCGACCATTCCGAGGTAGACGACCAGCAGCGCCAATGTCAGAATATTCCTTTTCCTCATCATAAGAATCCTATTTTAGAATAATCTCCCCGAAGTACTCCGGTCTGTGGAAATCCGGTTTCGTGGTCTTGATCGGGTTCCAGCTCAGGAAGTGCGGATGGGCGGTGAGATCCCCGCATTTGTAGAAGTTGCCCCTGAGGCTGACCGGGAGGTTGTCCCTGTCTATTCCAATCAGTTCGAAAGGAATCAGCATGGCCACCGTCCAGCTGAAGATCCTGTCGGAGATAGTGACCGCCTTTCTTTCCAGGGAACTGTGTCTGATGACGCTCCGGAGCAGTTCCGGTACGATCAGGGTCTTGTCGATCCTGCTTGTCCTCTTGGAGGCCAGCAGGGAACCGATGCAGGTGAGCTCGAAGTTGTAGTAGGTGCCGTCGTACGGATCCGTCACGAAAAACTCGCAGCAGCTGTCCTCCCAGCTGTTTCCGTTGTCCTCAATGGCGGTGGCGCGCAGGTCAAGCCCCCTGACGTGGAACATGACAGCGAGGTGACTCTCGGTGCGGGCTATCGACCCGTTGCAGTCAGGGGCGTAGGGCGCGTCCTTCGGCCAGTTACGCTCGCAGACCGCGAACTTCGAGGCTCCTTTCTCCATCGCAAGATCCAGCTCCTGCATATTCATTCTTTCAAGTCCCTTGATGAACGGGACCCTGATTTGTCTGGCGACGTTTTTCATCTTCTTCCGTGAATATATTCATGAAGGCTAAAGCGCCTGCATGTCGTTGAGTTTCTTGTAGTAGCCTTCCTGGGCAAGCAGCTCCTCGTGCCTGCCGCGCTCCACGATCCGGCCCTCGTCCATCACGATGATCTCGTCGGCGTTCCTGATGGTCGAAAGCCTGTGGGCGATCGCGATGGTGGTCCTTGTGGACATCAGGCGGTCGAGAGCCTCCTGCACGATCTTCTCGGACTCGGTGTCCAGAGAGGCCGTGGCCTCGTCGAGGATCAGGATCGGAGGGTTCTTGAGGATGGCGCGGGCGATGCTGATTCTCTGTCTCTGTCCGCCGGAGAGTTTCACGCCCCTGTCGCCGATGTTGAAGTCGTAGCCGCCCTCCTTCTCCATGATGAAGTCGTGGGCGTTGGCGATCTTGGCCGCCTCGATCACGCTTTCCATGGTGGCGTTCTCCACTCCGAAGGCTATGTTGTTGAAAATGCTGTCGTTGAAGAGGATCGACTCCTGGTTGACATTGCCGATTATGCTCCTCAGGTCGGCGATCCGCACGTCCCTGATGTCGGTGCCGTCGATGGTGATCGCCCCGCCGGTCGGGTCGTAGAACCTCGGAATGAGGTCCACAAGGGTGGATTTTCCGGCTCCGGAAGCCCCCACGATGGCGATCGTCCTGCCTTTATGAATCTCCAGGCTCACGTCGTCCAGTACCTTCCTCTGTCCGTCGGGGTAGTGGAAGTTCACGTGGTCGAAGGTGATCCTGTCGTTGAATCCGCCGAGCGTCTTAGGCTCCCGAGGCTCCACGATGTCATTCTCCGCGTCCAGTATCTTGTTGATCCTCTCCATCGAGGCCATGCCCTTCGGGATGGCGTACCCTGCCTTCGCGAAATCCTTGATCGGGTTGATGATGCTGTAGAGGATCACCATATAGTAGATGAATATGGGCGCGTCGATGGTCGATTTCCCTCCCAGGATCAGGGTTCCGCCGAACCACAGCACTATCATGATCAGCACCGTTCCCAGGAACTCGCTCATAGGGTGGGCGAGGGACTGGCGGATCGTCACGCGGTTGCTCTTCTTCCTCATCGCCTCGCTCACGTTGTCGAACCTTTCGGACATCTTCCTCTCGGCGATGAAGGCCTTGATGATGCGCAGCCCGCCGAGGGTCTCCTCCACCTGGGCCATCACGTCGCTCCAAAGCTGCTGTACCTCAAGCGATTTCCTCTTAAGGTTCTTTCCCACGACACCCATCACCCACATCATCAGCGGGGCGAAAAGGATGGTGAAGGCCGTCATCTGCCAGCTGATCACGAGAAGGGCGGCGAAGTAGAAGAAAATCAGGATAGGGTTCTTGATGAGCATCTCGATCGATCCCGTGATGGAATTCTCCACCTCCTGCACGTCACCGCTCATCCTGGCGATGATGTCGCCTTTCTTCTCCTCCGAGAAGAAGCCCAGCGGAAGGGCCAGGATCTTGTTGTAGATGTCCATCCTGATGTTCTTCACCACACCCGTCCTGATCGGCACCATCACGGCGGACGAGCCGAAGTAGCAAGCCGTCTTCAGCGCGGTCATCACCACAAGGAATATGCACAGGAAGAGCAGCACCATCGACGCTCCGAGTGTCGAGATCTGCTGCTCCAGCTGCCAGTAGACGTTGCCCATGAAAGCGTCCCCCAGATCCTTGAACGGCATCTGCCAGACCTCGTTCCAGGGGGTGAATGAATAGACCGTCTCGTTGATCTTGAACAGGATCCTCAGGATCGGCACGATGATGGCGAACGAGAATATGTTGAAGACCGCCGAAAGGATGTTCAGTACGACCGATCCGGCGAGATATTTCTTGAAAGGAGCGACATAGCGCTTCATCATAGACCAGAATTCTTTCATTGTCAGAGTATTTTTTCCAACCAGTGGAAGATAAGGAATATTCTTTTGCGTAGTATTTCGTAGTCAAGCGTCCCGGCAGTGTCCGAGGTCTTGTTGGTGAGCATGGTGATGCCTGAGGTGAAGACCGCGCAGGTCAACCCGTTCTGCGTGAAGACCTTCTGGTCGCCGAACCTTCTGTGGAACATTTCCGTGAAGCTCTGGCTTCCGTAGTAGTTCGTGGCGATGTCGAGTCCGAGTCCCGGCCCCTCGTTCGCGCGGGTGAGGTCAAATGTGAACTGCCCGCCGCTGAGCATGATCAGAAAGTCGTTCCTTCCCTTGTGGATCGGCTCCAGGGTGCTGCCGATAATGTCCAGCACGACGGTGGCGTAGATCTTGTCCATGGTGATCGCCTCGCCGCTGGACGGATTCCTCAGACTGCCGCTACGGATTTCCGCCATCAGCGCCTCCGCCCCTGCGGAATTCCTTTCCTTGGCGTCCGTGGCCACGAAGATGAGATTCTTTCCGTAGTCCCGTCCAAGCTCCTTCATCTTCCCGAACATCACGGCCAGGTTCAGCATGGCGACAACGCCGGAGGCATTGCTGTCCGCTCCCGGATAGAGATTCCCGTCGATGACCCCGTGGCTGTCATAGTGGGCGGCGATGATCACATACTTGTCCTTCCCGGAGGTGTTTTTTCCCGGCAGGAAACCGATGATATTCCTTCCCACCGCGCCGCGGCACCCTTCATCATCATTTTTCAATGCTGAGCCACCGTGCGTTCCGCCCGTTCCGTGCATTCCGTCCGTTCCGTGCATTCCGCCCGTTCCGCCTTCCGCCGGGAGTCTGAACGAGCGGCTCCAGCTGCCGTCGAAAGGCATCAGGCCGATGCTGGCGTAATGCCTTGAGATCCAGAACGCCGCTTCGGTCGCCCCTCTTGTGCCGGAGGCGCGCCCGCCGAATGAGGGGGCCGATAGGAACTCCACCTCCCTTCTCAGGCTCTCGGATGAGATGTATTTCTCGGCATTCCTTCCGGAAGGCACCATCCTGACACTGTTCTGCTGCGCGGAAAGCGCCGCCGCGTCCGCCAGAAGAAGAATGAATATGAAAAATTTATAAAAATGCGTCTTCAAGGCACGATAAATGTTTATCTTTGCAAACGACAAAATTAGGAATTTTAAGCCTTAAAGTAAAATATATTTGTATGAAAAGGTCAGTGCTGACTCTGTTTTTCCTGTTGTGCCTCGCTTTGGTCGCCAATGCGCAGTACGACAAGGATGTGTTCAACTTCAGAGGTAGAGCGGCTCTGGCTGACGGTAAATATTCAGAGGCGATCGGCCATTTCAACGTTCTTGCGAGGCTTGACTCGACTGATTGCTGGACATTCTTTTACAGAGGCATCGCCAAGTACAATCTGGGAGACCTTCGCGGGGCCCAGGCCGACTTCAACACATCGGTACGTCTGAATCCCGTCTTCACCAACGGCTACCACTACAGGGCCATCACCCTGAGCCGTTCCGGGAAATATGACGAGGCTCTGAAGGATCTGGAAAAGGCACTTGAGCTTCGCCCGGGACTCAATGGCCTCTATTTCAGCAGGGGAGTGACCTATTTCCTCGCCCAGCAGTTCGACAAGGCCGTGAGCGACTTCGACCGCTACATCAGAAAGGAGCCGAAGGATCCGTCAGCGTTTCTCAACAGAGGCGCCTCCTATCTTTTCCTCGGCGACACCACAAAGGCTTTGGAAGACTACAACCGGGCGATCAAACTGGACCGCTTCGACCCCGAGGGCTACATCAGAAGGGGACGCGTCTATGCCTTGCGCAAGGACTACAAGGATGCCATCGGCGACATGGACAAGGCCATCGGCCTGGACACGACGAACACCTTCGCCTATTTCAACAGGGCCTTGATGTACTACGACCAGAACAACTACAACGCCGCGATGGGCGACCTCAACAGGGTTCTGCGGGACGAGCCTGGCAACGCCCTCACCCTCTACAACCGAAGTCTGATCAACGCGCAGGTCGGGAACATGGAGGAGGCTCTTGCCGACATGGATCACGTCATCAACATCAATCCGGAGAATGTGCTGGCCTACTACAACAGGGCCTCGTACTTCGTCCGGATGGGCCGCTGGCTCGACGCCCTGGACGACTACGACAAGGCGATCGAGCTTTATCCCGACTTCGCCAAGGCCTACCTGAACAGATCCTACGTCAAGAATATGCTCGGACGGGCGAAGTCCTCGAAGCAGGACTACGACATCGCCCAGAAGAAGGTGCAGGAGTACCGCGCGAAGAACGCCTCCGAGGCCGGCTCGTTCGCCGACACGACCAAGAAGTACAGCGCGTTGATCGCACTGGACGCGGATTTCGCAAAGAAAGACTTTGACAATGAGCTTCTTCAGAACCGTGACATCAACATCCGCCTGAAATCGTTGTACAAGTTCAGCCTCGCGGCGCGGCGTGACAATCAGAACGTGGCCCTCAGGCACCGCTACGAGAGCCCTCTGATCGACCGGTTCATCTCGGATTCTCCGGTGATGATGACCGTCTCCAACTCCGACTCGCTTGTAAAGCCGGTGTTCGCCCACGGCATCGACGCCTCGATCTACGGCGACTCCTATCTCTCAGCCGGCAATCCGAACTCTTTGTCGGAAGCGGACAGGGCGTTCATCAGGGGCCTCTACGATGTCCAGTCCAAGCAGTACACCTCCGCGCTTAATCAGTTTGACACCGCGGTCAATGCCGAGAGTGACGGGAAATATTCAGAGTACTACAAGGCGTTCTATTACCTGAACAGGGGAGTGCTGCGCGCCGAGATGATCGACTTCATCTCCTCCATCGAGAACAATGTCCAGACCCTGACGATGGATGACAAGGGTACCACCCGCGCCCGTGTGAGGGATCAGGTCAGCCGGACGTATGACTATTCGGAAGCCATCGACGACATGCTTGCCGCCGACCGCCTCCTGCCGGGAGTGCCGTACATCTATTTCAACCTGGGCAACCTCTACTGCCTGTCCTCCAAGTTCGTGGAGTCGGTGGACAGCTACACGAAAGCCATCAGTGTCTACCCTTACATGGGCGACGCCTACTTCAACAGAGGCTTGGTGCTGATCTACCTGAAGGACAAGGAGAAAGGCTGCATAGACCTCTCCCGCGCAGGCGAGCTTGGCGTAAGCGATGCCTACAGTGTGATTTCGAAATATTGTGAGGAGGAGAAGAATTGATGTTGAAGTTTCTGAGCCTCTCCAGCGGCAGCTGCGGCAACTGCTATTTCCTTTCCGACGGCAAGTCCGGCCTCCTGATCGACGCCGGCGTGAGTGTCCGCCGCCTGAAAAAGACCTTGGCGGAGCACGGTCTGGACACGGATTCCTTCCAGGCCGTTCTAGTGACCCACGACCATCTGGACCACATCCGCCACCTGGGCTCCTACTGCAAGCATCTGGGAAAGCCGGTCTACGCCACCGCCGTTCTCCACGAGGCCCTTTCCCATCACACTTTCACCCAGACCCACATAGCCTCCTACCGCCGCATCCTTCCCGCCGCCCCCGTCAGAGTAAGACTGCGCGATGATGTTCCCGAAGAGGATCTCCCTTTGGTAAGCCACTTTGTGGTGCCGCACGACGCGACCCAGACCGTAGGCTATTTCATAGAATGGTCTTCCGTCAGTTTCTTCCTGATGACAGACGCCGGCCGCGCGACCGACGAGGCCATTGAATATGCCCGGAAGGCAGACACCGTGGTGATCGAGTCCAACTACGATTCAGGAATGCTCATAGGAGGCCCCTACCCCCACGACCTAAAGATGCGTATCTGCCAAGGCAACGGCCACCTGAGCAACGACGAATGCGCCTCCGCCATCCGCCGCTTCTGGCACCCCGGCCTGAAGAACCTCTTCCTCTGCCACCTAAGCGAGAACAACAACACCCCCTCCCTAGCCTTCGCCTCCGCCGCCGAAGCCCTCCGCTCCATCCGTGTCACCCCCTCCGCCAAAGCCCTCCTCTCCATCCGTGTCACCCCTTCCGCCGAAGCCCTCCTCTCCATCCGTGTAACCCCCTCCGCCAAAGACATAACCAACCTCCAAACCCTTCCCCGCACCCACGCCTCCCAACTCTTCCTCCTGGGCCGCTGACCAAATCCCCGTCCCATCCCCGGCCGGCATTTCCGCTGACAGCTCCCTCTGGCATTTCCGCTGACAGCTCCCTCTGGCATTTCCTCTGGCATCCCGGCTTACATCCCTCCCTATATCCCTGCTCACAGCATCATACTTCTATATTCCGTTCACTACTCGCTTGTCCCTCCCCGGACGCGAATCCGCCCGAATCCCGCCTTGGTTGTCC
>UMHE01058478.1_pt1 | contig 30354 bp, 28 predicted proteins | sample 1965451 | NCBI WGS metagenome assembly UMHE01 (sample SAMEA4836090, study PRJEB28245) | human gut metagenome | biome: gut microbiome; material: fecal sample | place: Denmark | collected 2008 | reverse complement strand
CTACTGTATATAGGCAAAGAGTTGAGAAAGTTTTCCCCGGCGGTCCGGAGGTAAGGTTGCAGGGTTGGGTGACCTCCAACTACGAGGTGGACCAGCGAGCCATCGCCTACTTCAGCAATCCCCGGCAGACGAACCTCGACCTCACCCCCGAGAAGATACAGGAGTACGTGGTGAACGCATCGGTGCTCAACTGCTGCATCAAGCTCTACGACCGTGCTTCTTCCTATCGCAAGCTGATGGGCGAGAAGTATGACTGGAACATGATGACGGGCGTGGTGAAGATACTGAAGGACGTGTACCACCACACGCTGCCGGAGAGCACGCTGCGCTTTCGCAAGAAGGTGAACGAGTACCGGCAAGGTGGCTACGCCGCCCTGATCAGCGGAAAGTTTGGCAACCAGAACAAGCGCAAGGTCGATCTGAAGCTGGAGAAGCTGGTGCTCGGACTGTGGTGCCTGCCCAACAAGCCTTACGGCGCACAGGTACGGGACCTCTACGAGTCGTTCCTATGCGGAGAGCTGGATGCCTACGACGTGAAGACGGGCGAGCTTTTCTCCCCCAACGACTTCACCGACAAGAACGGCGAGCCGATCACGCTCAGCGACACCACCATCCGCAACATCCTCAACAAGCCCTCCAACCGTGCGATATGGGACAAGAGCCAGCTCAGCTGGTCATCGTTCATGCACGAGTCGATGCCGCACATGCACCGCCATGCCGGTGAGTACTCATTGAGTCAGATCACCATGGACGACGTGGATTTGACCCGAAAGCTCAAGGACACCAAGCTCAGGGTGAAAGCCTACTACGCCTACGACAGCGTGAGCCAGTGCGTGCTCGGGGCGAGCTACAGCCGCACCAAGGACCCTCAGCTGGTGAGGGAGTGCTTCCGTGAGATGTTCCGCTTGATAGCCAAGCACGGCTGGGGCATACCTGCGGGCATCGAGGTGGAGAACCACTTGATGACGGAGTACAAGTACTCGCTCTTGCAAGAGGGCACGGTGTTCACCCACGTGCGCTACTGTGCCCCCCTGAACTCCCAGGAGAAGCAAGCCGAGAACTTCAACGGAGCCAAGAAGAAGAGCGTGATACACCGCAACCACACGGGCATAGGCCGATTCTACGGCAAGTGGCAGTGGAGAGCCGAGGCGCGCAAGGTGAGCGATGCCAGCAACGACACCTGGGAGGACAAGGAATACTTCAGCTTCGAGGAACTGGTGGCAGACGACCGCCGAGACAACTACGAGTGGAACCACGCCCTGCATCCCGACCAGAAGCGATTCAAGGGCATGACCCGATGGGACGTGCTGATGGAGCGCATCAACCCTAACCTGCGGCCTTACGACGAGATCACCCTTGCCCGGTACATCGGCGAGAAGGTGGAGACATCGGTAAGGAGGAACTCCACGGTGAGGGTGGCCTACGAGGACTGGTGGCTCTCCTCGTACGAAGTGCTGAAGAAGCTCGCCCCCAACAACTACAAGGTGACCGCCTACTACCTGCCCGATGAGGATGGCAAGCCGCAGAACGTGTACATCTTCCAAGGTGACAGATACATCGACCAGGTGGAGCGTGTGGAGACCTACAACCGAGTGATGGCTGAGCAGACCGACGACGACAAGCGCAAGTTCTACCGCCAGCAGAAGAAGGTGAAGCAGTTCATGAGGTTCGTGGGCAAGGGCGTGGAAGAGACGCCGACCATCGGAATACAAAAGAAATTAAACTTAAACGATATAGATGATGAGACAGAAACAGAGATTACGCCACAAGGCCCAGCGATGCAAGAAGCACCCAAGGAGCCGCCAGGGATGGGGCGAGCGGAAGACGACATAAGCGGCATCCTCGCACTGATGGAAGATTCCCCCGACGAAGCCACGCTGCGGGCGCAAGCCATAGCGGACATCTAAGGGAAGAGTGAAGAATTCTCTTGCAAGGCTGCTCCTACCACATTTCCAACGGCCTTAGAATGCACTTATAACACGCTTAGAACACAACTTAAAACACTTGAAGATATGATAACGACAGAACAGAAGAAAAAGATTACAGCCGCCATCGAGCGCAACCGTGCGCTCTACGAGAGCGACTCGAAGCACGCCAAGGTGCTCGGCATCTCCACCAGCGTGTATAGCATGGTGAAGCAGGGACAGACCGACAAGGCCCTCTCGGATGCCAACTGGGTGCGACTGGCCCGCCGACTCGACGTGAGCCTGAAGCACGAGATGGACTGGCAGACGGCTCGCACGGATACCTTCGTCACCATCACCCAGCAGATGGAGATGGTGCAAGGCTCGGCTCTCTCGATGATACTCTGCGACGAGCCCAACATCGGCAAGACCTACACCGCCCGACAGTATATCAAGACCCACAAGGAGGCCATCTACATCGACTGCTCGCAGGTGAAGACCAAGCGCCGCTTCATCCGACAGATGGCGACCGAGTTCGGACTGGATGGGCGTGGCACCTACGCCGATGTGTATAACGACCTCACCTACTACATCGTCAACGTGTTGCAGTCGCCCCTGGTGATACTCGACGAGGCAGGCGACCTGCAGTATGAGGCGTTTCTGGAGCTGAAAGCCCTCTGGAATGCCACCGAGCACTGCTGCGGCTGGTACATGATGGGTGCCGATGGACTGAAGGAGAAGATCAACCGCTCCATCGACTGCAAGAAGGTGGGCTACACCGAGATACTTTCCCGATATGGCGGCAAGTATGCCAAGATAAGCCCCGACGACGGCAAGGACCGACAGGACTTCCTGATGCGCCAGGCGGTGATGGTGGCGAAGGCGAACGCACCCAAGGAGAGCAGCAGCCTCGACATCGCCAACATCGCCCGAAGGGCACAGGGCAGCCTGCGCCGAGTATATACCGAGATAGAGAAAGTGAAAGGCGATGAATAATGCACAATGTATAACCAATAATTCGTTGCTATGGTAAAGAGAGCATACGGTCCGAGGGAGATGATGCGCTTCAAGAGCGTGCCGCTCCCATGGGACGGAGAATGGAAGAGGGTGTTCGGCAACCCCGAGATCAACGACATGTGGTTCATATCGGGTCCCTCTGCGTCGGGCAAGAGCTCGTTTTGCATGCAGCTCGCCAAGAAGCTCTGCGAGTATGGCAGCGTGCTCTACGTGAGCGTGGAGGAAGGCACGAAGATGAGTTTCTGCCAGCGACTGAGACGCTACCACATGGAGGAGGTGCAGAGCAAGTTCCGGGTCGTTGACAACGGAAACCTGGACGACTTGAAGGAACGGCTCCACAAGCGCAAGAGCGCCAAGTTCATCATCCTCGACTCGTTACAGCTGTTGCAGTCCACGTTCGGCTGGACGTTCCAGGACGCACTCGGGCTGATGGCGGAGTTCCCCCACAAGTGCTTCATCTTCATCTCGCAGGAGTACAAGAGCGAGCCGATGGGCAAGACAGCCGGAAAGCTAAAGTACCAAGCCAGCGTAAAGGTGAGGGTGAACGGCTACAAGGCGGTGTGCCAGGGACGATTCATCAAGGAAGCCGGGGCTGAGTTCGAGGTATGGCAGGACGGAGTGATACAGACATCAAACAATCTTTAGGCTTATGGAAGAGGTAATCAATGAGATCATGGAGTACGTGAAGCGGAAGACTTCCGACTTCTCCTGCATGGACCAGGCACAGATCTACGGCGAGCTGGAGAGCCGATTGGCCGACCTCAACGCCGACGCACTGCGGAGCGAGTACCTGGGGAGCAACATCGACGAATACATCCTTGACGGGGTGTAGGGAAATTATAAATTATAAATTATAAATTATAAATGACATTTAAACCAATATACGACTATGAGTGAGATTCTGAAAGAAATCAAGCAATGGTGCAAGGCTATTGGCGACGAGCAGCACCGCAAGAAGGTGCTGCGCAGGGAGAAGGAGGTGAAGCACGAGGCCCAACTGAGAGTACAGGTAAGGGAGTTCGGCGGTGAGCTGTTCTTCTGCTTCGATGGCATACCGCTGCTGCACGAGGATGACCTCGCCATCGACCTGGGCAGTGCGACACGAGAGGCACGAGGACATTTCTGCGACTATCGAATGACGCAGGACGCTTGATGTTTCACCGTAAGACAGAGAACGGAACATGATATACCAACTGCAAGTAAAGAACGGATGGAAATGGCACGACCGATTAAGAACTACCATCGCTTCTACGCCTCGTTTAACAAGCTGCAGAAGCACGGCTCTGACGAGGACACTAAGGCGGCTCTCGTGAGCCAATACACCGGAGGCCGCACCACCCACCTCAGCGAGATGAGGGTGCGAGAATATACAGACTGCTGCAAGGCACTGGAGAACATGCTGGGCTATGGCGACCAGCGCAAGCGCCACCGCTCCATCTGCCTGCACCTGATGCAGGAGCTGGACATCGACACCAAGGACTGGCAGCGCATCAACGACTTCTGCAGCCACCCCCGCATCTGCGGCAAGGTGTTCGCCCAGCTCGACATCCCCGAGCTGGAGGCACTGGAGCTGAAACTCCGGGCCATCATGCGCAAGGGAGGGCTCGGGGGAAGTGAAGAGAGAAGCGCGAAGAGCAATTCGAGTGAAGAACGAAGAGTGAAGAGTGAGGAACTCTCTTGCCCTTCAGAACATATACCAATCATAATCATACAGCAAAATGGAAACAACGACAGTTACAACCCAACAACAGCAGGCAGCCGCCCAGGAGGCAGCCGCCCCTGCTGAGGAGAAGAAGGTGACCATGGCGGTCGATCTCTCCCAGATGACGGAGGCACAGAAGGCGGCACTCCGTGAGCAGCTCAACGCCGAGGCGAAGAGCAGCCGCCAGGAGAACCGCAAGGCATACGAGGACCTCAGACACGAGTTCATGGTGAACGTGGAGAACCAGCTGGGCATCATCGTAAAGAGCGTGAAGCAATTCAAGGACTGGCTCGGCAGCGAGTCGGATGCCTTCACCAAGATCATGCAGCGATATGGCCAGACCAAGTTCGACGACCAGAAGAGCTTCACCATCACCGACGGCGACTTCCGCCTCTCCATCGCCAGCAACAACGTGAAGAGCTTCGATGAGCGTGCCGACCTAGCCGCCGACCGACTCATCAAGTACCTCAAGCGCTACATGGAGCAGAGCGAGAAGGGACAGGAAGACCCGATGTACCAGTTGGCGATGACGCTCCTGGAGCGCAACAACGCCGGCGACCTCGACTACAAGAGCATCTCGAAGCTCTACGAGCTGGAGGACAAGTTCGACGAGGAGTACGCCGACATCATGACACTCTTCAAGGAGTCGAACGTGGTGCAGAAGACCGCCGTCAACTTCTATTTCTTCAAGCGAAGCCAGGAGTCGGGCATCTGGACTCGCATAGAGCCTAGCTTCTGCCGCTTGTAGAAGAGTGAGGAATCACGACTTTAATGTTTTCTTTAATATCATATCAAAAGTGTGTTAAACTAAGGGAAGGGCAAGTGCTTTGAGGACATACCGCAAGAGGACCGGACTGAGCTACAAGAAGAGAGTGGCTGACATCAATGCGATATACGACCGATATGCCAAGTTGGGAGTACCCAACAGGGAGATATGGAGGCGGTATATTTACCCCACGTATGCTCTGAGCGAGCGTCAGTTCTACTACATCTTGAAGGCATCCGCCGACCCTCGCAACGAGATCAGCGAGGCACAGGAGCTCTTCCTGAAGTTTGAGGAATAACATGGCTATGGCAAGTGCAGACGGAGAATTGAGAAAAGTGGTGAGGCGGATACTGAGTGACATCCGTGTGGAACTGGGCGATGAGTTCGACCAGAACTTTGAGCGGCAGGGCTTCTTTGCCGAGAAGTGGCAGAGGCGCAAGAGCCCCATACGTGGCGATGGCCACATCCTCGTGGCATCGGGCGACCTCCGCAAGAGCATCAGGAGCCGCAGCGACGAGAGCAGCATCACCTTCTATAGCGACCTAGCCTATGCAGGCATCCACAACGAGGGTGGCGAGATCAAGGTGACGGCAAGGATGAAGCGGTTCTTCTGGCATAAGTACCATGAGACCAAGGATGAGTTCTGGAAGGCGATGGCACTGATGAAGGAAGGCAAGACGATAAAGATACCTCGCCGCCAGTTCCTGGGCATGGCACCCGAGGTGGAGACCGAGGTGAGGAAGATCATCGAGGACAACCTCACGCAATACTTCGAGCACGACTTCAATATCAATACAAAATGACAAGATTATGGACGCAAGATTAAGACTATATACAGACATCGTGATGGCGATGAGGGGCGAGGTGCCAGAGATCAAGACCTTCGACCTTTGGAACCGCCAAGTGGAGTTCCTGCAGGAAGACACCGCCTTCGAGTGCCCCGCCCTGTTCATCGAGTTCGGGGCCATCCAGTGGGCGCAGAAATACAAGGAGACCTGCAGGGGGCTGGAGGGACTGGGCGAGGTTCGCCTTCACCTTGTCACCGACTGGCACGCCCATGAGGATGGCGTGACGGCGATACAGCTCAGCGAGAAGATGTTCCAGGCACTGCTGGAGATGCCGGGCGTGGACGACTATCAGCTGGGCTTCCCCTCACAGACGCTCACCAACCACGACCATGAGGAAGTGATGGAGAGCATCGAGGTGATAGGCGCAAGGTTCTGGAGGGACATCCCCTACTAAGACAAGAGTATTTTAATATTTCTATAGCTTTAATGGATTTTAGAGACATTAAGTTTGTTTATTTCAAGGACACCGCCCCATGGCGATGGGGATGGGTTCGATGGAGAAGGGGCTACGTCGTGATGACGCAGCCCCTTTGTTTTTGCTTGATGGTAAGATTGTAGTAAGGTTGCACCCATGGGCGCTATGCCTTAGTACTCCTTGACGTTCTCGTCGCCGGAGTCGCTTCCACTGGAGGAAGAACCGCCGCCGGTCTGTGAGCCGCTGCTTCCGGTCTGTGAGCCACTGCCGCCCTCGGAAGGCTTCTGCCCGGTGCTGCCGCTGTCGCCCTTGCCCTCGCTATCACCTGGGGCTGGGTCGGTAGGGTTGGCATCGCCTTGCGCCTTGGCTCTTCGGATGGCGGCACGCTGCTCGTCTCGGTTGGCAACGATGTTGAACACGGCGTTCTCCTTCAAGTTCTCGAAGCTCTTGCCCGGTACCCACACCACGTTCACCTTCTCCACGCAGATGTCGGGGTTGTACTTGCTGGCAGTCTCCGTGCCCTTGCCCTGCAGGGTGACGTAGAACTCGCCAAGCTTGCCCAGCTCCACCTTCTTTCCTGCCAGGAGCATCTCTCTGAGGCACTTCACCGCCTTGCCGAGGATGGCTTGCACATCCTCAGCGTCATAGACGTTGTTGTGCTCACTGATGTGCTCGGAGAACTTCTCGAGCGTCATCTTCTCGGTGTACTGTGCCACACCGTAGGCTTTCTTTGGGTCGTCAGGCTTGGCTGGGTTGCCCATCATTGCAATACTGTAGTTGATCATTGCTTTGTTGTTTGATGATTGATATTTTTTAGGCACGGATTACACGGACCTCCGTGCCGTATGGTAGGCTTTCGCCTTGTTGTCTTGTCGCTGTTTCGTCCCTACTAGGGGCGAGGCTCGGTCGGTACTAGGGGCTGAGCTTGGTCGGTACTAGGGGCGAGGCTCAGGCGGTAGTAGGGGCATTCAGTTCCTCCACCAACAGCCTCGCAGCCTCGGTTAGTTCCAACTTCTCCGCCGCCAACTTCTCCGCTGCCAACTTCTCCGCCGCCAACTTCTCCGCCGCCATACGCTCTGAAAGGAGGATGCTATTGCCGAACTCATCCCTGGTGGTAGCCTTGCTTACCACTGCCCCCCCCGATTTGCTTACCTGAAACAAGACACCGGCACGGCTCATCGTGTGGAGCGTGGAGGCACGCAGCACGCAGTCGGGGAAGGATAGCTTGGGGAGCTGCTTCTTGGCTTGCTTCTGATTCTTGTCGTTCGCCTCCTTCACCATTCGGTGGAGTTCGGGGGCGGTGGTGCAGATGAGGTCGCCCAGCATGTTGGTGACGAAGGACGTGGCAACGTTAGCACCGTTCTCGTAGATGATGCCGCCATTTACTCCGATGTAGGTGCAGTTCTTGCGGATGGAGGTCATGGCTGGTGCGAAGAGCAGGAAGGAGATGCCACGGCTCACGTAGAAGTCGCAGATCTTGGCGAAGATGGAGAAAGGTGGGTTGTCGATCACCACGCAGTTCTCGGGGTAGTCGTAGTGCTCGAAGTCGCCACCGGGATAGAAGGGGCGCACCACTGGGCGGTCGCCCACTTCGAGGTGCTTTCGTGCCCATGCCAGCACGGCATCATATACCAATGGCGGTGTGTAACAGTCGTCCGTGGTCTTCTTTGGCTTGAATTTCTCCACGAAAGCATCGTAGCCTTGTATTTTCTTACTCATTTTCTTGCAGGTTTAAAATGTTTGTTGTATCTTTGCAAACGAAGAAGCAATGTAGGAGGCATTTCACACGTCGGCTCTTATGAGTGCAGGTCGCCGGAATGTCCGTTTGCTTCTTTATTTTTTATATAAACTTCATCGTATAAAGCAGCTCTCCCATTGTCATTTTACATTTGAATTCTATGGTGCGTCCTTGGTAGATTACTTGATAAACGCTAAAACCATAGCCGTGATGTCTTCCTTCCTCTGTTCTTATACGTGTAGCGTTAGGAAGCCATTTTTCAAATTCGGTCGCAGTCTTTAATAGGTGAGTCACCTCTGGGTCACGCATAGCCTTTGCCGCAGTCTCCGTGAAGAATTGTTTTCCTACCCCAATGCTGTGTCCGTCGTCTGTTTGCATAATGGTTCGCTTACAACGAGAACCGTTTATGATAGTCTCGTGTAGGTTGTTATTAGCCCAATCGACGGCAAGCTGTCTCACATTATTAAATTCGTCTCGTTGCAGCCTTTGGTTATTACGCTGCGCTTGCTGCTGATGTATAAGTCTGCAGGCGGCGCAAAGTTCATTCTCTGGTACGAAGTTGAGTTTTATGCCACCTCCCTTTGCCACATCGCAGTCGTTGCAGCGCTTGATGGTGTAGGGGTTGTAGTCGGGCATGGTCTTGCCCTGCTTGCCGCTGTTGAAGCGGAAAATGCTCAGCTTCTCGCCGTTCAATACTTCCTCGCCACGGCTCATCGCCTCGTTGTGGGGCGTTTCATCATACTTGCCACGGCGCACCTGTACCACGGTGCAGCGGCAGTTCCAGCCGTTCGGTGGGTAGTAGCTCTCCCAGAAAGGGTCACTCATCGGCAGGGTGATGCGGTCGAGGGCGGCGTGCTCCGGGCGCACCTTGTCGTCATGGGCGGTGCGGTACTGCAAGAGGTAGCGGTCGCCATCCTCGCTGTACTGTTCCCACTTCGCCGCCATCTCTGCCGAGGCTTGCACGAAGTTGTACTCAGCGTGGAGGTAATTGGCGTTGTAGGTCTCGTCTATCTTGCGAACGTCGTTCAAAAAGCGTTCGAACGGCTTTCTATCGCCGTTCTCATCGAGCAATGACGGGAACGCCTCGTTCAGCTCATGGAAGGTCTTGATGCCCGAGAAGATGTAGTTGGAGCGAGTAAGGCGCTCGCGCATCTTGTCGGTCATCTTGACTTGCTTGAAGGTGGAGTCGAGGATGCCGGCATGGGCGTTGATGAAGCTCTGCGCCTCGTCGGATGCCAGGATGTCGATGTCGAGCTGTGCGCCCCTCTGACCATAGAGGGCTTTCATCATCTTGTCGAACTTGTGGGTGAGGTTCTTGTACTCGCTCAGCTTCTTGTAGTCGTCGTTGGTTCCCTCCAAGGGTATGAGGTTGTCGCCCAGCCATCGTCTGTATCGTTGGTGCAGCCCCTTGTAGTCGTCGGGGCTTAGTCGAAAAAAGGTTGGCTCGCTGATGGTGCGGATAACGCAGATTTGTCGTCCTTCTTGTCATCCCCTGATGGCTGCTGCATGCCGAATGGGTTGGCTTGCTGCAAGCGTTCGCCCACGGGCATGTTGTACTTGTCGGCGAAGTACTTGCCATCGACCTCGTAGCGGTCGGCTATCATCTTCTCGTACTCCATCTGCTGCTCCGGGGTGTAGTCTATCGACTTGTCCCAGGTGAAGTGCATGCCCTGCAGTGGGAAGCCATGTTGGATCATCCGGGGGATGAGCTGGTTGTTGATGGTGTTCGCCAATAGCTTGGCATCGCTCTCCACGATGTTCTGGAACACCTCCAGGTGGGTCTGGCTCTGCGAGAGGCTGCTGCCGTCCTCGATGGTCATGGTCTGACCGATGATGAGCTTCGATATTTCCGAGTTGGCTCTATCCACACGCTTGTCATACACATTGAAGGCATCGCTCTTGGCGTTCTCCACCAGTTGCACGGTGGTACCCTCAGGCAGCACTGCGTAGCTGGCCAAGCCCATGCGCTGCATCATCTCCTCTATCTTGTCGGTCTCGCTCTGGCTGCGCGAGCTGGTGGTCGCCACACGGAGGGGTATGCCGAAGATCTCGCCAAACACGTCCCATGCGGCGAGCACGTTCTTCTTCGGTATGGTGTGCTGCGCCGCCTTGAGGTAGAGTCCGAGGTCGTCGGGCTTGCCCACCTCCACCAGGTTGCCGAAGTATTCGGGGGCGTGGTAGTCGATGCCGGTGGTCCAGTCCTGTCCGAGGTCGGTGATGAAGCAGTGGTGCTCCGGTATGACGTACTTGCGGTCGATGAGGCGCATGCCGTCGTAGGCAAGGCAGCCGTCACCATCGGTGGTGAGGTCGCCCATCTCGATGAGCGTGTGCCCCCAGTAGGGCGTGGAGAGCACCAGTCGGCAGAAGTCGTCAAACCACTCCTGCTGCAGGAAGTGCCTCAGCTCATCGTGGGGCGTGCCATCCTTGTCCTCGATGTTGAAGGAACGGGCGAGCACGAAGCCCATCCTCTGCCCGATGCACCCGGAGAGGTGTGCGTCGATGTCGGCATCACGGTAGATGTCGTAGAGCCACTGGCGGTTGGGACTGTCCACGTCGATGGCTAGCTGCCACGCACGCCGCCACTTCATGATGTCGCCCTTGGTGAGTGCCTCTGTGGTGCGCTGCAGCTTGGCCAGGATGCTCTCCACCTTTCGGCGGTCGCCCTTTCCGGCTAGCTGCACGTCGCCGAACACGGTGTGCCACACACGTGGCTCACCCTTGATGGCTCTTCTGAGGTCGTATATGCCATCTATGGCCTTGTTGAAAATTCCCATAGTCTTCTTTGCTTTAGAATGAATTGATGGTTGTGTGTGTTACCAGGAGTGGTTGTCGGGACCCTTGCCGAAGGCGAGCACGCCGCCCACTCCCGTGGCGTTGCCTTGTGCGTCGGTACTCCCAGGCAGGTCGGGCACGATCTTTCCGGCTTGCACGCCCTCCAGCCACTTGATGGCTCGCTCGTATCGCTCCTGCCTCGTCTCCATGCCCATGCGTCCGGAAGCGGATGCCGCCATGTTGTAGAGGGCGATGTCGGCGGTGTACATCACCAGCTGGCGGTTTCGGTCGCTCCCCTCGGCGGCGAATGTCTTGTCGCAGTCGTATCGGGGTCGCAGGTACCCCGCCACCTCCTCGATGGCCTCGGCGATGGCGTTCTCCACGTTGTCGGGATCGGCTTGCGTGATGACCTTCAGCGAGGCTTCGCTAGCCACCACCTTGAAATCTTCTGTGCTGATAAACATCTTTGTATGAATGATAAATGATAATGAATAAATGACAAATGGGCTGCGCCCTTGGGGGCTTACCACGTGTTCCGGGGCTTCTGTCGCTCACCGATGCGAGGCACGAAGGCTTCCAGCCTGCCCTGCTTCTGCAGGATGTAGATGGCTCCCTCGTCGGCATCGGGCGCATCGTCGTGGGCACGGCTGCCGTGCTCCAGCGAGAGCGTCTGGTCGATGCCCACCTGCATGTCGTCGGTGTCCTTCAGCGCCTCGTTGTAGTACACCTGCCCACGCTCCCAGAACGGAGCCACGCTCTCGATGCGCTGCAGCTTGTCGGGCTTCTTGCGGTAGTCGGGCATGATGGGCAGCTGGTAGCCACGGATGTCGCCCTCCGCCTGAAACTCGTCGAGGGCGGTGTCCTGCATCAGGTTCGACTCCATGTAGAACTGGATGCTCGCCCCCTCTTCCAGCGACCGCTCGTAGAGGTTGTACAGCCAGCGCACCATCTCGCCCGTGGTGGCCTGGCGCACGAAGCAGTCCACGAGGTGCAGCTCCCTGCCCATCGCCCCCCAGAGGCGGCAAGCCTTGTAGTCGTTGGAGGTGGTCGATTTCCACGAGGGGTCGGTGTAGCACACCAGCGACTCGTACTTCGAGAGCCTTGGCATCCGCTTGTATTGGATCCAGTTGTGTCGGAAGATGGTGCCGTCCTTGATGGGGTTGTGCATCATCTCCTTCTCCCAGTCGCGGTAGCCCACGAACTCACGGTAGGCATCCACCTCCTCCCTGGTCCACTTCTCCCTCCATGTGGGGTTGCCGTCCTTGTCGATGGCATACACCTTGCTGAGATACACGCCCTTGGTGTGGGCGATGTTGAAGAGCACGGAATTCTTGTCGATGAGGTTGCCCACCATGATGAAGCGGCCACGACCCACGTCCAAGGCTCCGAAGAGCGCCGACTTCACCCAGTGGGTCAGCTCCCTCACTCGCTTCTCGTTCTTGCAAAGCTCATCATCGTCGAGGTCGTCGATGACGATGTAGTCGGGGCGTGCCTCACGGTCACGGAGGCCACGGGGGCTCTGTCCTCTGCCGCAGCCGAGGAACTTCACGCCGCACGCCGCCTTGAACTCGCCGTCGGTCCAGTCGCCCCCGGCAGGCTTCTGCTGCCCGAAGTCACGTATCAGTCGGTCGTTGTACTCCAGCTCTGCCTGCACGTCGGCCAGCAGTCGCTTGGCGGAATCCTCGCTCTTGCCCACCACGACCATGAAGTTGATGAGCCGCTGCGGCTGAAACATGAGCCACAGGGGCAGGAACACGTCCATGTGGGTGCTCTTGGCATGGCCACGTGGCCACATGAACACCGCCTTCAGGTTGGGGGTGGAGCGCACCTTGCGCGCCGCCTGGTTGTGGAAGGGGGCGTTGTGGATGGTCTTCAGCACCTTGCCCGTGGTCTTGTCCTTGAGCTGCAGGTAATGGGGGAAGTAGTACTCGCAGAAGGCGGCGTAGTTCTGCTGCAGTCGCTTGATGCGTGCCTCCTTCTCCGCCTTGCCCTCGGGGCGCATGATGCTGGTGTCGGTCATGGAGTGTATCTCCTTGCAGAGTTCCCTCCACTTCTCGTAGGCTTTCCTAGCCTCTGCACTTGCTGCCATAGATTAAATGATAAATAACAAATGATAAATAATAAATGGGGCTTGCGCCTTAGAGGTCGCACGAGAACCCGTTGTTCATCTTCTCGGAGATGAAGAGATCCTGATAGTAGTTGAATGTCTTCAGCAGCTCCGGCGTGATGTTAGGATCGCTCTGCGCCCTGAACTTCATCCACTTGGAGAACGCCATGAACACCTCGATGGCATCCACCACGTTCGCCTTCTTGTCGAGTTTCTCGATCACAGCCGCCATCTTGGCGAGCTTGTCGCCGAGTCCCGCCATCTTCTCCGGGTCCTCGCTCTCGTTCACTTGGCTCACGAGCGCGTCGATCGAGAGGAGGAGCTTGTTCACGATCTCCGGTCGTGTCACGGTCTTGGCGGCACGCTGCTCCTTCCATCCTCCCTTGGTTGCCCAGTTGGACACGGTCACACGGCTCACCTCTATCTGCTCGGCTATCTCTGCCTGTTCCTTGCCTGCCATATACAATGTATGGGCGAGGTCCTTCTTACGTTCTAGTTCTGCTTTTGTCATAATGTGTGAATATTAAAAATGTAGTGCAAAGGTGCGATTATTTGGGCAGTCTGCCAAAAAAGTGTGCAATGGTTGCAGAGATGTGCGCAACCATTGCACACTTTTTTGGAGGAATGGTGGAAAGTTAGTAATATTGCACCGTCATTCCGAGTGATGAGCGAGGAGTGAGGAGTGAAGAATCAAAATGTAATACCGTATAAAATATGGGAAAGAAAGTAAGAATCAGCGACGAGAGCGTGAACTGCTACGGCACACGCATCCTCACCAGCGGCATCGACCTCACGCAGTACCAGCGCAACCCGGTCTTGCTCTACATGCACGAGCGAGGCAAGGTGGTGGGACTGGTGAAGAACCTGGAGGTGAGGGACGGCGAGCTGCTGGGTGAGCTCTGCTTCGACAAGGCATCGCCCCTGAGCGTGCAGCTGGAGAAGCAGTACCAGTTTGGCAGCCTCCGCATGGTGAGCGCCAACTTCCGCATCCTGGAGACCAGCGGCGACAAGCAACTGGTGAAGGAGGGTCAGACCTTCGAGACCGTGACACGGTGCGAGCTGTTTGAGGTGAGCGCAGTGGATATTGGCGGCAACGACAACGCCATGGTGCTCTCCGACCAGAGCGGACAGGAAATATCCCTGGCAGGGGGCAAGGACGGCAAGCCGCTCCTGCCACTATTGAATAACGCAAGTAATAACCCTTTAAAGAAGAATGAAATGGAATTGAAACAGATTGCCCTGGCAATGGGGCTAGCGGAGACAGCCACGGAGGCTGAGGTGACCGCAAAGATGAAGGAGTTGAAGTTGCAAGCCGGCAAGGTGGGCGAACTTCAGAAGAAGGTGGACTCTCTCGTGGAGGAGCAGCTCGAAGCCAAGAAGAAAGCCGACGAGATGACCCTCGCCAGCGTGACCGCAGCAGTGGAGAACGCCATCAAGGAGAAGCGACTCGATGCCAGCATGAAGGATCACTTCGTGGAGCTTGGCAAGAAGGTGGGTCTCGACTCCCTGAAGCTCACCCTAGGAGCCATGCGACCACAGGGCAAGGTGAGCACCGTGGTGAACCGTGGCAAGGACGGACGACTCACCCGTGTGGAGACTGGCTCGTACCAGAAGCTGAGCGAGGTGCCTGCCGATGAGCTCCTGGAACTCCGCGACAACAACCGGGAGGAATACATCGCCCTCTACAAGGCTGAGTTCGGATTCGCGCCAGACTTCGACTAACGCCCCATGGCGCAGCATCAATCAACAACACATCATCATCATTTTTTAAGAAACATAGTGACACATGAAACGAATCATTTCTCTTTTTAGCGCACTCCTGTTCAACTGCATCATGGGTGCGGTAATCTCCGCCGCAATGGGCTACGACCCCATGGCGGGCGCAGTGGTGGCCAACCTCACAGTGATAGCCCTCGGGGGCTTCATGCCCAAGGGCGCAGCCTGCGAGGGCGTGCTGAAGGAACTCTGGACGGGCTACCTCGTGAAGCAGCTGGAGCGTGCCGAGCAAGCCACCTTCCTCGATGGCATCCCCGACAACTCCAGCATCGTGGACAACGACGTGATACACCTGGTCGATGTGGGAGGCGACCCAGACGTGCTCATCAACAACACGACCTATCCACTGACGGTGCAGGAACTGAAGGATGGTGACATCGCCATCAAGCTCGACAAGTTCCAGACCAAGCCTACCCCTATCACCGACGATGAGCTTTATGCCGTCTCATACGACAAGATCAGCCGTGTGAAGGACGCACACGCAAGAGCCATGAACGTGGCCAAGTTCTCGAAGTCGGCACACGCCCTCACCCCTAACGAGAACACCGCCTCCACCCCTGTGCTCTCCACATCGGGCGAGACCGACAAGGAGACGGGTCGCGTGAAGCTCTGCATGAACGACATCATCCGCCTGAAGAAGGCGTTCGACAAGTTGAACGTGCCTGTGGAGGGTCGCCGCCTCGTGCTCTGCAACGACCACGTGAACGACCTCCTGGAGACCGACCAGGTGTTCAAGGAGCAGTACAACATCAACCGCACCGACGGCACCGTGGGTCGCCAGTATGGCTTCGACATCTACGAGTATGCCGAGAACCCAGTGTTCACCACAGCCGGCAAGAAGAAGGCTGTGTCGTCAGCCGCAGCCGCCAACGAGTACCAGGGCTCCTTCGCCTTCTATACCGGTCGTGTATTCAAGGCTACGGGTAGCACCAAGATGTACTACAGCCAAGCCAACAACGACCCATTGCACCAGCGCAACCTCATCGACTATCGCCACTACTTCATCGTATTGCCTCAGAAGATGGACGCTTGCGCCGCCATCTACAGCAAGTACAATGCCGCGGGCAAGGTATAATCACCCTATCAAGCATCAAGGCTATGGCTAGGATGAAATATCTGGTGCTCCACTGCACCGCCACGCCAGAGGGAAGGGAGGTGAGTGCCGCCGACATCAGGCACTGGCACTGCGACCCTCCCTCGAAGGGCGGCAGGGGATGGAGGCAGGTGGGCTACACCGACCTCTTTCACCTCGACGGCAAGGTGGAGCGACTGGTGAGGAACAACGAGGATGCCGAGGTCGATCCATGGGAGATCACCAACGGTGCGGCAGGCTTCAACGCCATCAGCCGGCACATCGTGTACGCCGGAGGACTCGCCGGCGACGGCAAGACCGCCAAGGACACCCGAACCCAGGCACAGCTGAAGGCGATGACCGAGTACGTGAGGGAGTTCCACCGACGGTTTCCACAGATACGCATCGTGGGACACAACGAGCTGAACCACGGCAAGGCGTGCCCATCGTTCGACGTGCAGAAGTGGCTCCACTCAATAGGCATCAGGCAGGTATAAGGACTGTCATATCAGGATAACATTTTGAGAAAGTTGCATAATCACTCATAATTAGTTAATTGTTTTAAGGTTTGAAAGGCGATGACAGATTTCATTATGAACGCACTACAGTGGGCTATCCCATCTGGCGGCATAGGTGCTGCCATCGCCTGGATAGCCAACCGAAAGGTAAAGGCGGCGGAGCAGGCCAAGCAGGTACACGACACCTATAAGTCGATGTACGAGGATGTGAGCCGTGAGTTGTTGAACTTACAAAGGAAAGTGGATGAAAGCACAAGGGAAAACGCAAGTGCGATCGAGGAACTCAACCGTGAGAACACTCGCACACGCTATGCGCTCAATCGGCTCAGCCGTGCCATCGAGGCGATACAGCTTTGTCCTCATCGTGCTACTTGCCCTGTCAGCGGTGAGTTGCAGAACAGCGAGGAAGGCACAGGGCGAGACGATGAGCCAGGCTCGGACAGAGCTAAGCCTAGACAGCAGCGCAAGCCGAAGACAGGCAAGCGAGACGCTGACGGCGGAAAGTCTGGCGACCATGGAGACGTGGGAGCAGGCGTGGATGCTGCTGCCCCTCGACAGTAGCGGGGGCGGTGGAATCATCGTCAGGGGCAAGGGAGAGAGAAGGCTACTGGTGGGCGCACGCTCCACACGGAGCACCATCGGAACCGACTCTTCCAACGTGGTTCGGACGGCATCCGAACGGCATTCTAACGAGAGCAAGACGGAGGTGAGGAAGCCTCCAGACGGGCTGACGGAACTGGCAGGCAAGGTGGTGTTCGTCATCATAGCCTTCGGAGTGAGCTATCTAGTAATAACGTATAAAAAGCAATAAGAAAATGGCAATGGAAAATATTTTGGATGGCACCGACCTCATCCTCAGCGTGAACGGCGGTGCACTGGCATTCTCCACGGGATGCAAGATCACCACCTCGACCGAGACCGGCGAGCGCGTGACCAAGGAGGCAGCGGCAGGCAAGTGGAAGGAGAAGTATGTGAAGAGCTTCTCGGAGAGCATCAGCGCCGACGGCGTGGTGTGCGTGGACGCAGCCAAGGACGCTCCTACCTACGACACGCTGAAGGATCTGCAGATAGCGGGCACGGCAGTGGACGTTACCTACAACGTGCGCGAGCCAGGCAAGCGCACCGGCAAGACGGCTGGCGGCTACAAGGGCAAGTTCATCATCACCTCGCTCGACCTCGACGGTCAGGCAGGCGACGATGCCAAGTACTCCATCCAGCTCGAGAACTGTGGCAAGGTGGAGAAGCTGACCACCGGCTTGCAGGACGGCACGGTGACGCAGAGCGCATCGAGCCAGCAGGCAGTGAGCAAGTAACAGGGTTTTATTGTAAGCCATAATTATAGATAAAATGAGAAAGATCATGATCGAGGTGGGCGACAAGGCATATCCTTGTTACCTCACCATGGGGGCGATGCTCCTCTTCAAGCGCAACACGGGCAAGGACGTGAGCCAGATGGATGCCTCGGACATCGAGGACCTGCTGATGCTGATGTGGTGCTGCATCGTGTGCGCCTGCAAGGCAGACGGCGTGGAGTTCACGATGGACTTCGAGACGTTCACCTGCCACATCACGCCACAGAACGTGAACCGATGGAACGAGGTGATGAATGCCGCTGGCGATGAAAAAAAAAGCGAGCCGGAACCCTAGGTTCTGACTCTGACGAGAGCCAGGAGCCGCCCACCGTGGAGCGGCTGCTGGGCATAGCGATGGGGTGCATGGGGATGAGTATGGATGACTTTTGCCGATGCACCCCCTCTGAGTTCAATGAGGCCTACGAGGCGTGGGGCGAGTGCCAGGAAAGGCTGGAGCGTGGTGCGTGGGAGAGGATGAGGATGCAGTGCCTCTGCTCCCTTCAGCCTTACTCGAGCAAGAAGCTCAGGGCTGAGGACCTGATGCGGTTCCCGTGGGAAGAGGAGCAAAAAAAATCCCCTTGCCAAGAGGTGCAAGAGGAACTGAGCCACGAGGAAGTCATGGAGAGATACCGCAAGGCGGTGGAGAGGGCCGGGCTGTCATAGACCGCCATACCACCAAGGAAGTGGACAGCCCTTGGACTCGTTTATCCACCTGCCACTCCAACATGATATTGCTAGGACGAAAAGCAGGAAAGATAGCCAAAACACAATCGGACTGTCTAGGACGAAGAAACTGAAAGGCATCATGAGAAATGAAACTATCGTAATCATTTCCCATGGCATGCAGAACTTCTTGCGCTTGTTATGTATCTTATCATCATTCATACGCTTGTAGATTACTTAACTCGCTGCAAATATAATAAAGCACTACTTCCTGGCCCACTTTGGTGGGTTAAAGGCAATATAAATAAAATAAATGATGACAGCTATAATAAATATAGCGCAAGCCACAAGTTCTACCGTATATGACGGATACTTGTGGAACGATGCGCAAAGAGCCTCGAAAAGGCTATCGCAATCTCTTCCTGCGACGTAATGTAATGGTATCATAAGCTTTGTTCATTACTAAACACGCCGCAAATATAATAAAAATAATCGAACTATCCAAATAAATCTAGATAAATATGCCAAAAGAAGTTAGTTTTGTTATCAGGCTTGACGATAAGGGAACCTTCAAGAAGGTGACCGTGGATGCCGAGGAACTGGGCAGAGCCGTGCGCAGCGTGCAAGACGAGTCGGAAAAGGCGAAGCGTACCATTATCTCATGGTCGGAGGTGTCCCAAGCATTCGATGTCTTGCAAAATGCCATCAGTGAACTGCAAGGGGTTATGACAGATTTGACCAGCGCCTATCAGGTGCAGCTCGTTGCAGAAACCCAACTGCAAACTATCATGCGCCAACGCATGGGGGCGAATGACGAGATGATTCAGAGCGTGAAAGACCTTTGCTCTGCTCAACAGGAACTAGGTGTTATCGGTGACGAGGTGCAGCTAAGCGGTGCTCAGCAGATGGCAACGTTCCTAAAGAGCAAGCAGAGCCTTGATGTGTTGATTCCCGCCATGAACAACCTCATTGCCCAACAGAACGGACTCAATGCCACCAACCAAGATGCCGTGAGTATCGGCAACATGATGGGAAAGGCTATGCAAGGGCAAGTGGAGGTCTTACAGCGAGTGGGCATCACTTTCACCGATGCTCAAAAACAAGTCTTGCAGTTTGGCACAGAAAGTGAGCGTGCCGCCATGCTCGCTCAAGTCATCACCGACAATGTGGGCAACATGAATGCAGAACTTGCCAAGACCGATGCAGGTAAATGGAAACAAACGGAAAACTATCTGGGAGATATTAAGGAGCAGTTGGGCGCAATGGTGCAACAGTATGCCCCCACCATAACTTTTCTATCTCAGGCGACAATAGCCGCATCTGGCATAGGAAAATTGGCAACATCCTTCTATTCTGTAGGGAAAGCTCTCGGCATAGTGAAAGCCGCAACCATTGCATGGAACGCCACCGCCGTCCGCATGAGTGCCCTTGCTACTACTTGCAGTGCCTCTATGAGGGGTGCTGCTGTGAGTGCGACTACCCTGAAACTTGCTATACAAGGTCTGATGATTGCCACAGGGGTGGGAGTTGCGGTTGCTGCACTCACTGGGGTAATATCTCTATTTGCTTCTAGCTCTGACGATGCCGCAATGCGTGCCACCAATATGGCCAATGCTGAGAAATCAGCGTTTGATAACATTAAGCAGACTTACGATAGTACGCTAAAACAGACCTATGCCAATCTCATCGCCAAGTATGAGCAGATGAAAACCTCATGGCAGTCGATGAAGTCTGAACACGAAAAGACGCAGTGGGTGAAGAACAACAAGACGGCTTTCGAGGAACTGGGGCTGAAAATAAACAGCATAGCTGACGCTGAGAATGCTTTTACCAAAAATACAGAGAAGGTAAAGGAGGCTTTCGAGAAGAGAGCACAGGCGGCTGCCTATGCGGCAGAACTGGTGGAACTATACAAGCAGCAACTAGACTTGAAGAACCGCAAGCAAAATGTGGATTCCACCATCAAGTCGGCAAGGGACAAATATAATCATAGTACATCGGTAAGCAACCAAGACAACCCATACGCAACAGAAAATACGAACCGTCAAGCAAACCTTGCTGGTGTTATTTCCGACATGGCACGTGGTGGTGACGGAAACATAGACAAGCTGAATGCTGATCTAAAGACCGTTAATACAAAAATCGCCGAGACAAAGACCGCTTTGAAAGGATTGGGCAACGTTTCCATGGTTGATCCTGGAAGCGGTGGCGGCAAAACCTCTCCTACCAAGACCTCCACAATCAAGACCGACAACACCCCTAAGACCCACCTCGAGGAATTGCAGAGCCAACTGAAAAAGGCACAGGATGAACTGGGCAACGCCACCACCATCGACGCAAAGATCAAGGCGGATGCCAAGGTGAAGGACATACAGGGCGAGATAGACGAGGCCACCAAGGGAAAGGTGACCATAGAGGCTCAGGTGGATTCCTCCTACATCGTACAGGGCAGTGACGCTGACAAGCGGCTGAGCCGAAACAACGCACAGCAGCGCATCGACCGTATCAAACAAGACTATGACATCGGCATCGTCACCGATAAGACCGATGCACAACGAGACATTGATGACATCAACAAGCAACTCACCGAATTGGGGCTGAAACCCATCGAGGTACACTGGGAGACCCACACAGAGGAACTGCAACGCCAGTTGCAAGACGCTCGGAGGGAGTTCGACAACGCCACCACCATCGAGGCGAAGCTGAAGGCAAGTGCCAAGCTAGTCGACCTGCAGGCGCAGATAGACACAGAGACCAAGGGCAGGCTCACCATCGCCGCCGACGTGGACCCCTCCTACATCGAGCAAGGGAGCATCGCCGACAAGCGGCAGAGCTACTCCAACGCACAGACCAAGGCGAGCCGCATACAACAGGACTTCGAGATAGGTATCATAGGCAAGGACAAGGCAAAGAAACAGATAGAGGACCTCAACAAGCAACTCGCCAAGCTGGGCAAGAGTGTGAAACCCATCAAGCTCGACATCAACTCCAAGGACATCGCCAAGATACAATCACTCTTCAACATCGACGTGACCAACTTCGAGAGCGTGAAAGGTGCTTTCACTAGCATCCAAGGTATTGTGGACCCCACTGCCAAGGGCCTCGCCGCAGCGGGTGCCAGCTGCGAGATGCTGGGCAGTGCGATGCAGCAGCTGGGCAGCGACTCGGCGGCAGGCAAGGCTGGAATGATCATGGCTGCCATCGGGCAAATCGTGCTCTCCTTCGCACAAGCCCTCAGCTCCTGCAAAACTTGGGTGGACTGGCTCGCCTTCGGCATATCGGGTACCGCACAGATGATCTCGCTCATCGCCACCGTGAGCAAGTTTGCCACCGGTGGTATCGTGGGCGGCAACCAGAAGAGCGGCGACAACGTGCTGGTGCGTGTCAACTCTGGCGAGATGATACTCAACGCAGCCCAGCAGGCTCGCCTCTTCGCCATCGCCGACGGCACAGCCGCCTATGGCGCATCCGCACAGATAGCCGCCAACTTCGCACAGGGCGTGGCACTGCCATCGGTGAGCGTGCAGACCGACCGACTGCAGGGCATCATGGCAAACGGCGGTGGCAACCAGCCGAAGACAGTGGAATGGAGACTCAGGGGCAGGGACATCGTGGCTTCCATCGCCAACGAGACTCGCTCCAACCGCAAGCGAAGCAACATCCGCCTGAAATAATGACGGCGCAAGCTCCATTATACATTATAAATTATACATTATAAATTATACATTATAAACTAATATACCAATGTACATTCATGGATCATTCTACAACAAGCAGGACGAGAAGGTGACCGTGCTGATCGTGACCAAGGACGACCGCACCACCGAGAAGGAAATCGGCAAGGAGGAGGACGGACTGTTCTTCTCCGACGACCCCGTGGAAATCACCTCCCAGGTGAACGACACCCTCGACGTGCTGCTCTGCTACCAGGCGAGCATCCGGCTGCTCTGCCGTGACTACGTGCCCGACTTCTTCTGCAACTCCTGCAGGGAGGCGGTGGTCAACATCCTCGTGGATGATAAATGCTACTTCGCCGGCTTCATCGAGCCGCAAGCTTTCTCGCAAGATTACAACGAGGAACTGGACGAAATCGAGCTGACCTGCATCGACTGCCTCTCCGCGCTGCAATACTCCAACTACCGCAACATCGGCACCGCAGGCATCACCTACACAGGGGTGAAGGCAAACGCCGACCAGCGCACATTCCTCGACCTCATCAAGGAGATACTCGGCGGCGTGAGCCAAGCACTCTGCATCAGCGAGGACAAGACATGCGGCATCTATGTTGACAAGTCCATCACCGGCTGCAACAATAGCAGCCTAAACATCTGGAGCGTATTGAGAAAAATCAACATCTCGGAGCTGCTGTTCCTGGGCGAAGAGGAGGATGACGTATGGACACAAGAGGACGTGCTGACGGAAATACTGAAATACCTCAACCTGCACATCGTACAGGAGGGCACGGACTTCTACATCTTCAACTGGGATTACTACAGAAGATTTAAAGCCTCCTTCTTATACTTATACGAAATATCGGGAAGATCTCCCAAAGCTTGTAGCTATAAAAGAGCCATCGACACCATCACCAACTCGCTTGTGTCAGACTGCGACACGCAGTTGAGCATCACGGAGACATACAACCAGGTATTGCTCACCGACAACGTGACCGAGGTGGAGAACGTGATAGAGAGTCCGCTTGACAGCGACTCGCTCATCGTGGCGGGAAACTACCAGAAATACATGACGGAATACATCATGGAGACCAAGGGAAGCATCTCGGCCACCACGCGATATGTTAACTTCCTCCTGAATGACAAGCCTACGAGAGAGGAAACCACCATGGTGGACTGGTTCTGCTGGCCAAAGGCGGTGAAGAACTGGAAATTTTACGGAAATGGCGACCACACCACCGACATCTACTCCAAGTATCCAGCCGATGGAACCAAGCAGGAAGACATTCTCAACAAGGGACTGACTGCTGGTGTCGGTGCTTGCGTGTGCGCCTTTGGTAAGATCGAGAAAAAGAACAACGACGCACAGATAGTGACAACGGTCAGCATGGACGACTACCTGGTGATCTCCACGATGGGAAAGGATGGAACACGACCCACCGACACAACCCTCCTGGCGGATTGCCCCGTGGCTGAGTACGTGGGCAACAAGAGTGGAGGAACGTTTAGCCCTGCCGATGAGGACACCGTCAACTACATCGTCATCAGCGGAAAGGTGGCGCTCAGCCCCGTAATGCCACACTCTGGCTGCTATGTCGAGGAACTGAAATGGGCGGCGAACTTGCGTGATGACAAATACATAGGCATTGCGCCAAAGACTGTGACTAAGCGAGACGGACAGCAAATCTTCTATACACGCAAGTACTGGAAGGCGACGAAATGGAATGACGAGCCTTCTGCCGACGACGAGACCAACGCCCTGGACTATCACAACCTCTTCTATCCATACACCGACACCAGTCAGCAGAGCTACGAATATAAGTACAGTGCCGTAGGCGCAGAGACCGACACCATCAAGAAACTGGGTCTCGTGGCATGCATGCTCATCATCGGCGACAAGTGCGTGGTGGAGAAACAGAAGGGCGAGGACCTGGGCACGGGCGTGCCGGGTACTGGCGAGGGCGAGTGCGAGGACTACGTATGGATGACCTACAAGGAGCGGAGCGAGTGCCAGAGCGATGATGAGTACTACCAGCAGTGCTTCACCATCGGCATTGACCCGAAGCTGGGCGACAAGATATTGGGCACGGAGTTCGACATACAGAAGAACGCACCCTACACCAAGGGTATCACGGCGGAAGGCACCGCCATCCCCATCAAGATGGGAGACCATGTGAGCGGCAAGGTGCAATTCAAGATACTCGGACCTGTCAACGCCGAGTGGAACAACATCACACGCCGACATCCCACTTTCTTCCGCCATACCAAGTGGTATCAGGACAGCGTGCTGCTCCTGCAGAAGACCAACGCTATCTTCATGAAGGATTTCAAGGTGGAGGTGGTGAGCGACAACGGCAAGATGGGAGCCGTGAGCGATGAAAGCGACATTGTGTATATGAGCGACACGCAGGAAGACTTCGTCAACAAGAAGGACGACCTGGAGTTCAAAATCACCACCGCCCTCACCTCTGAGGAGTGCAAGAGGATGGGTGTCAACAACGCCGTGAAGCTCTCCTCGCCACTCTTCGACAAAAGTGCACTGGTGAGCATCAGGAGCAATGCGCTCACGCCAACCAGAATTGGAAAGCCTGAGGAGTTGTACGTGGATGCCGTCTGGAGAGAGTGGCACGAGCCGAGAATCATCTTGGAGCAGGGATTCCTCCGTGGGGCGGACGTGAAAGTGTTCGGAAGATACACCATGCCGAGCCTCGGCAAGGACTTCATCGTGCAAGGCGTGGACCGAAACCTCGCCGACGGCACCGCAAGAGTGACGCTGAAGGAGGTGTTCTAATGGCATTCCAACGGCTTTATAATGATATTCAAATGGCATGACAACAATATTATAAAAAAGATATTACGATGATCGACATCAAGAGTTTTTCAAAGCCCAAGAAATCGGGCAACGGTTCGGGCGGCAGTTCGTCATCCGTCACCTACATATCGGGCATCGCCTCGGAGGCTGACCACGCCACACGTGCCGACAAGGCAAAGAAGGCAGAGGTAGCCGAGCAAGCCAACGTGGCTAACCGTGCCACCTCTGCACAGACCGCCAGCTATGCCTCGAAGGCTGGAGAAGTGGACATCGAGAGCGAAACCCTGCAGAAGTTCCTCCGCAAGGATGATCCTGCCGAGGGAGAGGAAAACGTGGCAGAGGAAGTGCACCGAAAGGTGGACTTCAAGAAGGCTGCCACCTTCGAGGAGGCGGCGGACATGCTCAAGGGATTCACCGCCCATGAGCTTGCCGCCTTCCTGAAGGGATTCACCATCGCTGGCCAATTTGGGATAGATGAGTACGGCGATATGATACTGAACACCATCAAGTCGCTGGAGTACAACAACGCTGCCGAGCAAGGCTTCTCTGTTGAGAAGGAGAAGAACGGAAAGTACCATGCGTTCGTTACCAACCTCACCATCTGGGGCAAGGCGATATTCCACGAATTAGAAGTACGCAAGTTGTCTTATTCGGGAGGCAACATCTATCTGTCGGGGGCAGGAAGTAAGCTTGTCAAGGTTATACCTGTAAAGAAATCGGTATCTGATGGTGTGACGTCTTGGGTAGAAACAACTGCGGATGATACAAAATGTGTCGGCTGGAAATGCTATCTCTTAGCTGATAATGGCACTACTGCCACAATGAACTACTGGCAGGAGGACGACCAAGTGCGCTGTCAGACCATTGGCGAGATTACGGCTGGAGGAACATATCAGGATGCAAGTAACAAGAGTTACTGGCGTACTATTCCCAACGGTGGCGTATCTACACAGAATGAGAAGATTTATGGCACAATGACAGAAACTTACCTTGACGAAGCTGGCAAGGAGCAGACGAGAGAAGTACAGGTGGAATTGTATGGCGGTCAGTCGTTTGCTTGGATTGTCGTTGGCAAGCATTCCGAAGATTTAGATGGATATACTGATGAGGATAGTGCGCCTACCGAGACGAGAGGCATCCCTGCTGATGGCGACACAATCGTGCTTGATGGCAACAGACATCGTAATGAACACGGCGAGTATGATAAGACCGACAGGCAGAATGTGATTGTCCTCGAAACGACAGGCGAATATGCTCCTCGTATCGCTTGTTATGCCAATATCTCTGAGTATAAGCATACTATCACAAAAAGCGTGAATGGCGAGGATAAAGAGGTGTCTCTGTCTGTATTTGAGACCTCTCCAAAGGGAGGAACAAAAATCAACTCTTCACGTTTTGAGTGGATTTCTAATGATGGCAGCACTATCAATATCATCAATTATAGAGGTGACTGGGTAAAAGGAAATACTTATCATAAGAACGACCAAGTGAATCACAACAACGCCGTATGGGTATGTGTCGCTAACTCTGAGGAGAGCGTGATAGCAGAACCTTCCGATAGCTCGACCCAATGGAAAAAAGTCCTCTATGGAGGTAAAGGCGAGAAGGGTGATGATGCCGTTATCTACACCCTTGAGGCGTCACCGAGCTATATCAGACTTAATTCTGACGGAAGTATCGACTACACGAATGGATATATCGACAAGGGCGATGAATATGAGAGCGACAAATATCTTGTAGTTAGAGGCTATAAGGTGGTGAAAGGTGTGAGAGACAATCGCTTTTCAACGGAATCGAGTCCAGTTACCTTACGACTCACCATTAATGACGGAAGTGCGTATAGCGAATATACTCCATCTGACGGCGATTCTGTTTCCATCGACTTCGAGCCTAAGTACGAGGATAGCTATTACAGCATGTTGCAAGAGATAAGTAATTCGGGGCTAAATTCGGTAAGAGTTGATATGTGCGAGGGAAGCGAATATAATACAAACAAAATTCTCGCTACCTGTGACATACCTATCATTCGGAACGGTAAGGATGGACAGAAGGGTGACCAAGGCGACAAGGGAGAAGATGGAGTTGACGGAACTGACGGTAAAGATGCAGTCTCAGTCCTTGTCGAGAACGCTCCGCTTGTCTTTGACACAAATGATGATGGAATCGTGTCTCCTGACATATCAAAGATTGCGAAGGTAAAGATAATGAGGGGAAACAGGAACGTTTCAGACGAGTGCAGCGATGTGTATTCGAGGGATGATATGTGCGTAAATTGTAAATGTGGTGTTACGCAGGAGAATGGATACATCAGCGTATCTATATCAAGCAACAATATCACAAAGAACGACGTGATTGTTGACGGCGTAAGCCACGGTAAGGTTTCTGCAACATCAGGATATGCGGTTGCGCAGGCTGCTTACGATGGGGTTACTTATTTTGCACAGGTTCCTTTCTCTGTTAACGTTGCTAAGTTTACTGGTGTCGTAGCATTCGACAATAATGGTTATAAGTCGCAGTTTGAAGAGGTGACAAATAGACTTAATGATACTGCAACCAAGGATGAGCTGAAAAAGGCTGAATCGGATTTCAAACAAACGGCAAGAGAAATTTCCCTCATCGTGAGCGAGAAGGCAATAGCAAGGCGCAATCTGCTTGTTGGTAGCGCATTCCTGCGTGAGGATAACAACTTTGGGCTATTCAGCGATGCAAGAATCGAGATGAACAGCGGCTATCAGGGAACTAACTGCATCAAGTGTATTGATGATACTACGGACGGAAAGACACGCTATCCTGGTGTATTCTGGGATGCCTCGCTAGGAGGTAAGAGTGTTAGGATAACAAAGGGTAAGAAGTATGTTATATCATGCTGGTATTTCTCGAATAATGCAAATGGATATCTAAGCCTCGAAGCACTCTATATAGACAAGCGGACGAATGAAAGAAAGGGAGCGCCAAAATATCTCTCAGCAGGCAGTTTTTCCCCTAAGCCCAATCAGTGGCAATTATTCTCAACGGTTATAGATACAACCGACGCAGAGTATGATTATATTGCCTTTAACTTTTATGAACATTGCGGCGTTGAATCTGGTTTGATTGAAGCCTATATTTGCAGACCAATGGTTGAGGAAGGCGACACCTATAATGGCTGGACGCTATCACAAGACGATTATGACATCATTGGTGCTAACTTGATTGATAATTCAAGGACACTTGATGTTGGTGGTAATGTGCTGGAAGTAAAGGGTCAGAAAGCTCTTGTGGGTGATGCGTATGAACTCACATATATAGGCTCTGACGACTACAATTCATTCTATCGAATAAAAGGCAGCACCTTCCAGCTCGGCGTAGATTATACTATCAGCTTCGAGGTAAGAGGCGATGCTGAGTATATGGGTGTATATGCCTATTATCCTATCACAAACACCAAGTTCACTCTCTACGCAGAACCGCAGAATGGTGCAATGACCGAAGTGACAGATGGCGGAAAGGTTAATAATTATGTTGCTTTGATTCAAGTCAAGGAGCTATCTAAGCAGCAGAGGGTGTGGAGTCATTTCCGATTCAAGGACAGACTTCCTGAGCAGATCTACTTCCAGTTCCCAAAGAATGCGCAACAGACTGGTGTAACGAGCTGGAGTGTGACCATCACGAAGCCGAAAATCGAGGTGGGTGCAGTCGTTACTGAGTACACCGAGCGCAAGAGTGACCTTGTAGATAAGGCGAGTCTGAAAAAGGCAGGAATCGAGGTAAAGAGCGATGAGGTGCTGCTGCATGGAGATAGAATCCGTGTCAATAATAACGGACAAACTGCCGCCCTCTTCACTGGCGGCAAGATTAACGCCTCGCTCATTGACGCTGACCAAATCGAGGTGAAGCACCTTTGGGCGAAGAGTAATGACGGGGCGAGCAAGGTGGGCTACTTTGGTAATACGGAGGAAGATGCTTGCAAGATAGGCGACTATACGGTTGCGCCTCTCTTCATCGGTGGGGCTACGGCGAAGGAGTCGCCTTTCTATGTGACGAGCAAGGGAGCGATGCACGCAACGAGTGGAAAGATAGGCTACTTCACAATTAGTCCAAATGGAGAACTTATGTATGATGATGGTTACACAGACGTCGCCCGCCGCCCTTTCGGTCTATCCAAGGAGGCACTGTATTTCACACATACAACAAGAGACCACAAGAGCAACGATGCTATCGTATGGGTTGGAAGGACAAACTTTTCAGAAAGTAGCACTGGTACCGTTGGCTTATTGTCGGATATTTGGATAGATGAAAGAGTAAGTACACCAACCCAATCTAAGGCTTGCCTTTTTCTTAGCGCCGAGGGTTATACTGGTGAAGACACGGATTATAAGGGAGACCTCATGGGCAACTTCGCCATATACGCCAAAAAAGGAGCTTATGCTGGTTTCCGCCCTGCCGTTCGCTTTGCTATAGAGAATTGTCAACTTACTGACATGGATTGTGTAATATATGTTTCTGTAACAGGTGTTTACCTTATTCTGCCAGATAATCCACAGAGAGGTCAGTACTACAAGTTCATACAAGGTGCTGGAAGTTTTCATATCAAATCATCGAGCAAGAATATATATAGCATGCATGTTGGTCAAACGGACAATTTTACGAGTGACTCATATAACCAGATAACGGAGATTATCTGGATAGGCGACCACTGGAGAATAAATTGGTTTAGGGAATCCGTCGGTAAATAACGTTTTTAAAAATATATAATAGATTATGAAACTGCAATTAGACAACGTAATGGTGCGCCTCTCCTTGGATAGCGAGCAGCGCACGCAGATGGAACTGAGAAAGGAAATCGCCAACGCCATCTACAAGACTGGCAGAAGGGGCTTGGCGGACGTGGCACTCTCCACGAAGATGTGGAACGGTAGCAACGATACCGACTACACCGACGAGGAGGTTTCCGCCATCAAGGACTTCGTGGAGAAGAACTTCATCCCAGCCGTCATTGTGGCGGTGAACGAGGTGATAGAAAAAGCCACGATACCCCAAAGCTGAAATATCTAGTAAGTAATTTTGTAGCCACCACTCAATGTAAGGGGGGATATAAAACTCCCCCATAGAGTAAAAGTAAAAAGAAAGCGATTATAATGCAATTCCAAAGCCATTATAACCGCTTTCGTTTATCCCTAGAGGGAACTAAAAACAAATACGTTTCGTTTTGCAAAAATATCATTTCGTTTTGCGCTCCGCG
>UMHE01006357.1_pt1 | contig 30895 bp, 20 predicted proteins | sample 1965451 | NCBI WGS metagenome assembly UMHE01 (sample SAMEA4836090, study PRJEB28245) | human gut metagenome | biome: gut microbiome; material: fecal sample | place: Denmark | collected 2008 | reverse complement strand
CCGTAAATATAAAACCCCCGGCTATGCCGGGGGATATTTATTCGGCTTTTTATATTGCGATTTCAATAACGCGAGCTTGTAATGCGACTGTATCAGATGGGAGAGTGAAAATTGGAGAAAAAATTGTTGAGACTCGAGCATATCGACAAATTCTATGGCAGCCGTCAGATCCTCGAGGACCTGAACCTCGTCATTCACGAAAACGAATTCCTGACGCTCTTAGGACCGTCGGGCTGCGGCAAGACGACGACATTGCGCCTGATTGGTGGCTTTGAGCGTCCGGACAAGGGGCGCATCCTGTTCGACGGGCAGGACATCACGAAGCTGCCGCCGGAGAGGCGGCAGGTCAACACCGTCTTCCAGAAGTATTCCCTGTTCTCGAACATGGATGTGGCTGAGAACATCGCCTTCGGCCTCAAGATCAAGGGCAAGTCCGCCGCTTACATCCGCGACAAGATCAAGTATGCGCTGAAGCTCGTCAACCTCGATGGCTACGAGCATGCCGACGTCACGGCGCTCTCGGGCGGCCAGCAGCAGCGTATCGCCATCGCGCGCGCCGTCGTCAACGAGCCGAAGGTCCTGCTGCTCGACGAGCCGCTTTCAGCGCTCGACCTCAAACTGCGCCAGAGCATGCAGCGCGAGCTCGTCAAAATCAAGCGCGAGCTCGGCATCACCTTTGTCTTCGTCACGCACGACCAGGAGGAGGCCCTCTCGATGTCGGACACGGTCGTCGTCATGAACCAGGGCTGGGTCCAGCAGATCGGCACGCCGGAGAGCGTCTACAATGAGCCAGAGAACGCCTTTGTCGCAGACTTCATCGGTGACAGCAACATCATCGACGGCATCATGGTGCGCGACAAGCTCGTCCATCTCCTGGGCAAGGACATCCCGTGTATCAACACGGGCTTTGGCGAGCATGTCCCTGTCGATGTCCAGATCCGTCCGGAAGACATCCAGATCTGTGCGCCGGAGGACGGCCAGTACCGCGGCACCATCCGCTCTGTCGTATTCAAGGGCACGGTCTACGATATCACGATCGAGGCAGGCGGCTTCTCGTGGCTTGTCCAGACAATCACGGGCCACGAGCAGGGCAGGGAAGTCGGCATCCGCCTGGCGCCGGCGAACATCCAGATCATGGCCAAGCCTGCTTCGGAAGATGAGGAGGCGGCGCATGATGCATGACAGCAAAAGCGTTGCGCGGCTGTTTGCAGCGCCGTTCACGGTCTGGGCCGTCCTTTTCATCGTGCTGCCGCTCTTCTTCGTCCTCTATCACGGCCTGACGGATGGGGAAGGGGCCTTCACGCTCGCGAACCTCTGGGAGGCCGTGCAGATGGAGTATCTCAGGGCGCTCGGCCTCTCGGTGGAGCTCGCACTCGTCAGCACCGTCATCTGCCTCGTGCTCGCCTATCCGCTCTGCATGATCCTGCAGGAGATCAAGCGCGGCCGCATGGTCTTGACCTTCCTCTTGTTCCTGCTGCCGCTCTGGATGAACTCGCTCCTGACGACGATGGCCTGGCAGACCATCCTCGAGAAGAACGGCATCATCAACATGGTGCTGCACGCACTCGCGCTGCCGGAGGTCACGCTCATCAACACGCCGCTGGCCATCGTCATCGGCATGGTCTACAACTTCCTGCCGTACATGGTGCTGCCGCTCTACGTCTCGCTCTCGCATATCGACAAGAGCATCATCGAAGCGGCGCACGACCTCGGCGCGGGCCGCTGGCAGAACTTTCGCCGCATCGTCTTCCCGCTCTCGCTGCCCGGCGTCATCAGCGGCTGCACGATGGTTTTCATCCCCGCGCTGACGACTTTCGTCATCAGTGCGCTCCTCGGCGGCAACAAGATCCTCCTGATCGGCAACATCATCGAGCAGGAGTTTACGGCCGCCTATGACTGGCAGCTCGGCAGCGCCCTCTCGATGATCCTCATGGTCTTCATCATCCTCAATATCGTGGTAGAAGCCTTTTCGGAGCGCAATGCGAAGGAGCAGGAGGTGGATTCGTGATGGCAAAGCTCAAGAAAATCTATCTCGGCATCATCATCGTCTTCCTCTATGCACCAATCCTTGTCCTCATCGCGCAGTCGTTCAATGCGAGCCGCTACCACGGCCAGTGGACGGGCTTCACCCTGCAGTGGTACGAGAAGCTCTTCACGAGCGAGGACATCATTGAGGCATTCCTCAACACATTGACGATCGGCCTGACGGCTGCGTTCTTCGCGACGCTCCTGGGGCTCATCACGGCGCTTGCCATCCGCAATCTCTCGAAGAAGAGCCAGCTCGTCTTCCGCGGCCTCGCGAATGTGCCGCTCCTCAACGCTGACATTGTCACGGGCATCTCGCTGATGCTGCTGTTTCTCGGCCTCGGTCTGCGTCTCGGCTACGACACGATCCTCATGGCACACGTCGTCATCAACCTGCCCTATGCGATGCTCTGCATCCTGCCGCAGGTCATGGGACTCGACCACGTCTGCTACGAGGCCGCGCTCGATCTCGGCGCAACGCCTTTCCAGGCCTTCCGCAAGGTCATCCTGCCGGAGCTGCGCCCCGGCATCGCCGCGGCCTTCCTGCTCTCCTTTGCCATGTCGGCCGACGACTTCATCGTGACGTACTTCACGAAGGGCGCGGGCATCGACACTTTGACGACAGCCATTTACGCGCAGCTCAAGCTCGGCATCCATCCCGAGATGTACGCGCTCTCCACACTGTTCTTCCTTGGCGTCATCGCCTTTGTGGCACTGCTCATGGTCAACTGGCGCCTCTTGAAGCGCCGCCAGGGAAAGGAGTGGGTATGATGAAGAAAGTATCGGTTCTATTGCTGCTCCTGTGTTTCATGACGGCCTTCCTCACGGCGGGCTGTGACAGCCTGGCCGAGGAGGAAGAGGAGGGGGATGACACGCTCTACATCTACAGCTGGGGCGACTATCTCGACTCGGATGTCATCGCGCAGTTCGAGGAGGAGACGGGCATCCACGTCGTGCTCGATGAGTTCGACACGAATGAGAGCATGTACCCGCGCGTCAAGGAGGGAGCGACGAATTACGACCTCATCTGCCCGTCGGACTACATGATCCAGAAGATGGCCGAGAACGACCTCTTGCAGCCGCTCGACTACGATCAGCTGCCGAATGCCAAGAAGTACATTGGCGAGGATTTCCTCAAGCAGGCTGAGTCGTACGACCCGGGCAACCGCTATTCCATCCCGTACTGCTGGGGAACGGTCGGCCTTATGTACAACAAGAAGCTCATTCACAGTGAAGATGGTGAGATTGACAGCTGGTCGCCTCTTTTCGACCCGGCCTACAAGGACGAGATCCTCATGCAGGATTCCGCGCGCGATGCCTTCATGATCCCGCTGCGCCTCATGGGCGATTCGATGAACACAAAGGACCCGAAGGAGCTTGAGGCGGCGCGCGACATGCTGATCGCGCAGAAGCCACTCGTCCAGGCCTACGGCGTCGACGACATCCGCGACAAGCTCGCCTCGGGCGAGGCCGCGCTCGGCGTCATCTATTCGGGCGAGGCCATCAATCTCCTCAAGGCCAATCCAGATCTCGCGTTCTGTCCCGCACCGAAGGAGGGCACGAACCTCTGGATGGACGGCTGGGTCATCCCGAAGCAGGCCAAGCATGTCGAGAATGCCCATAAGTTCATCGACTTCCTCTGCCGCCCGGACATCGCCGCGAAGAACTTCGAGGCACTCGGCTACTCCACGCCGAACACTGCCGTCCAGGCGCTCGTCGAGGACGACATGGACGAGGACGAAATAGAGATTGCCTTCCCCGACCCCGCGGTCTACCGCGGTCAGGAGACGTACCAGTATCTCGGCGAAGCCATTGACAAGCTCTACACCAAGCTCTGGCTCCAGGTCAAGGTTGAATAAAGTCGAATGGCGAGAACTGCCTATTGCAGTCTCCCGCCGTATCCCATATAATATAGGGTAGCAGAATCAAATGCCGGCACTTTGTGCCGGTTTTCTATATCTATACATGCGAAAGGATGGCAGCAGATGCAGAAATTCCGGATTGTTCCGAGTCGGAAGAATATGTTCTGGCAGCTCGTGCAGGGCATGCGGCTGGAAGAGGGGGATAAGGCACTCCTGCGCGAGGCCACGATCCGCCACGTCGAGGTCTGCACGCGCACAAACAGCTGGGAGATCGCGCTGAGCACGCAGACGTTGCTGCCGGAAGCACTGCTCGAATCGGCAGCCGACCAGATCGCCAAGAAGTGCCAGCTCGACGCTGTCGTCTTCTACCAGGATGTCGTCAACATCGAGGACGCTCTCGCGAAAATCTGGCCAAGGCTCGTCTACGAGACGGCGGAGGGCAATCCGACGGTCTACGAGCTCCTGAAGCGCTCGAAATACACGGTCGACGGCAGCCACATCCTCATCGATGTGCCGGGCGAGCTCGGCGGCGAGATCATGCGCGCGCATTCCGTCACGCAGGTCATGAGCCAGATCATCGAGAAGACGGTCGGCTACCGCTGCCACGTCGAGTGCAAGGCCAGCGAGGAAGTGCTGCAGAATCTCGAGGTCGACGACAGTTTCCAGAATCCCGATTACATCGAGGCACTGCAGCACGAGAAGGCCCGCCGCGCGAAGGAAGCCCGCGCCGCTGAAGAAGCGGCAGAGCGCTCCGCAGGCGGAGTGGAGGAGGGCGGCATTCCTGCGCCGGCCTTTGCCCGCACAGCGCGCACGGCAGACGAGCGCGCACCGCTTTCGCGCTATGAAGCGGCCGCTCCCGCCCATGAAACTGCTGCGTCTAAGGCGGCCGCGCCGAAGCCTGCGAAGAAGACGGTAAAGCCTGCGGATCATACGGCCCATGAGAATGAGCCGGTCGTCATGCAGGACAGGGGCAATCTCATCTTTGGCCGCGGCGTCTCGGGTGCGCTGCATAAGATCACCGAACTCGTCGGCGAGATCAAGAGTGTCGTCGTCGAGGGCACGATCGGCGAGGGCCCTGGGTCGGGCATCCGCCTGCTCGAGTTCAAGTCGGGCACGAAGCTTTTGACCTTCTGCATCTCCGACGAGACGGACGGCATCGCCTGCAAGAAGTTCTTCACGAAGGGACGCCGTCGTAAGAGCGGCGAACCGGAGCTCGACTGCGACGAGGTCATGGCCGCACTCAAGGAGGGCATGACCGTGCGCGTGCAGGGCTCCGTGCGCTTCGACACTTTCATGAACGAGTACGTGCTCTTCGTCAACAGCCTCGCCAAGAAGGAGAAGAAGAGCCGCGAGGACCACGCCGAGGTCAAGCGCGTCGAGCTCCACGCGCACACGACGATGAGCAGCATGGACGCCGTTGTCTCCGTCAAAGACCTCATCAAGACGGCCGACCGCTGGGGCTGGCCCGCCGTAGCCGTCACGGACCACGGCGTCGTGCAGGCTTTCCCGGACGCCGCCAAGGCCCTGAGCAGCTGCAAGAGCGACCTCAAGGTCATCTACGGCATGGAGGGCTATCTCGTGCAGCAGGACCATTTGCAGAAGCGTGCGAACCACATCATCATGCTCGCGAAGAATCCCAACGGCCTGCGCAATCTCTACCAGCTCGTCTCGCTCGCGCATCTGCGCTACTTCCACCGCCAGCCGCGCCTGCCGAAGCACATCATCGAGGAGTACAGGAGCGGCCTGCTCATCGGCTCCGCCTGCGAGGCCGGCGAGCTCATCCGCGCCATCGAGGAACAGCGCACGGACGAGGAGCTCATGGAGATTGCCTCGTTCTACGATTACCTCGAGATCCAGCCCATCCACAACAACGACTTCCTCAAGCGCAGCGACAAGTACCCCGCAATCCAGACGGATGACGACCTCATCCAGATCAACCTCAAGGTCGCCGAGATTGCGGGGAAGCTCGGCAAGCCGCTCGTCGCGACGTGCGATGTCCACTTCCTCAACCCCGAGGACAGCATCTACCGCGCCATCCTCATGAAGGGCAAGGGCTTTGACGATGCCGAGCTGCAGCCGCCACTCTACCTGCGCACGACGGATGAGATGCTCCAGGAGTTCTCATACCTCGGCGAGGAAGCGGCCTATGAAGCTGTCGTGACGAATCCGCGCAAGATCGCCGATCAGATCGAGCGCTTCAAGCCGATCCCGGATGATCTCTACTCGCCGCAGATCCCGGGCGCTGACGAGGAAATCCGCGAGATGTCCTACAAGAAGGCGCGCGAGCTCTACGGCGAGAATCTGCCGAAAATCGTCGAGGACCGCCTCAAGCAGGAGCTCAAGCCCATCATCGGCCACGGCTTCTCGGTGCTCTACCTTATCGCGCAGCGCCTCGTCAAGAAATCGAACGACGATGGCTACCTCGTCGGCTCGCGCGGCTCCGTCGGCTCGTCCTTCATCGCCACGATGACGGGCATCACCGAGGTCAACCCGCTGCCGCCGCACTGGCGTTGCCCGCACTGCCAGTACAGCAAATTCATCACCGACGGCTCCTACGGCTGTGGCTACGATCTTCCGGACAAGGTCTGCCCGGTCTGCGGCACGTCGCTCATCAAGGACGGCCACGACATCCCGTTCGCCGTATTCCTCGGCTTCGACGGCGACAAGGTCCCGGACATCGACCTGAACTTCTCCGGTGCCTATCAGCCCGTTGCCCACAAGTACACAGAGATCCTCTTCGGTAAGGACAACGTCTACCGCGCTGGCTCCATCCAGACCGTCGCCGACAAGACGGCCTTCGGCTACGTCAAGAAATTCTACGAGGAGAAGGGCGTCAAGAAGCACATCTCTTACATCGACAAGATGGCCCATGGCTGCATGGGCGTCAAGTCGACGACGGGCCAGCATCCGGCCGGCATCATGGTCGTGCCGCGCAACATGGACGTCCACTTCTTCACGCCAATCCAGCATCCGGCCAACGACATGAACTGCGGCACGATCACGACGCATTTCGATTACCACTCGATCAGCAGCCGTCTCGTCAAGCTCGACATCCTCGGGCACGATGATCCGACCGTCATCAAGATGCTCGAAGACCTCACGCACCGCGACCCGAAGACCATCCCGTTCGACGATGAGGCCACGATGTCTATCTTCAACTCGACGACGGCCCTCGGCGTCACGCCGGAGGAACTCGGCGCGACGAGCGGCACCTTCGGCATCCCTGAGTTCCGCACGCCGTTCACGCGCCAGATGATCGACGACACACAGCCCGATGTCTTCTCGGACCTCGTGCGCATCTCGGGCTTCTCACACGGCACAGACGTCTGGCTCGGCAATGCACAGGACCTCATCAGGAACGGACAGTGCACGATCAAGAACGCCATCTCTGCGCGCGACGATATCATGATGTACCTCATCCACAACGGCATCGACCCATTGCTTTCCTTCAAGACGATGGAGAAAGTCCGCAAGGGCAAGGGCATCGCGGAGGATGTCGTCGAGATCCTCAGGAAGGGCGGCATCCCCGAGTGGTTCATTGAGTCGTGCCAGAAGATCAAGTACCTCTTCCCGCGCGCCCATGCGACGGCTTACGTCATGATGGCCTACCGCATTGCCTACTGCAAAGTCCATTACCCGCTCGCCTACTATGCGGCATACTTCTCCATCCGCGCGGCCGAATTCGACGCCAATGTCGTCGCGCGCGGCAAGGACTACGTCGGCCAGCAGATCAAGGAGCTCGAGGCCATGGGCAAGGAGAAGAAGCTCGATGCCAAGCAGAATGCCACACTCATCGTCCTCCAGCTTGCCTGGGAGATGTACCTGCGCGGTTACTCCTGCGAGCGCGTCGACCTCTACCGCTCCGGCGCCGACAAGTTCATCATTGATGGCAATGCACTCTTGCCGCCGATTGCGGCCCTCGCCGGCATGGGCCAGAAGGCCGCCCAGGGCATCGTCGAGGCGCGCAAGGACGGTTCCTTCACCTCTATCGAAGACCTGCGCCGCCGCTCGGGCATCTCCAAGACAAATATCGAGATCCTGCGCAGTCACGGCTGTCTCGACGGCATGAGCGAGAGCGACCAGATCGCGCTGTTCAGCTGATGCAGGCACAGCAAAAAGCGGACCACATACTCAATCGAGCATGTGGTCCGCTTTTTGTCGTCGCTTGTCTATCGATGCCTGTCGGTCAGTTCTTGTCGAGCAAGTCGAAATCCGCCGCCTTTACATCGCGCAGGTCAGCAGGATCTACGTTGGAGTAGACACCGGGACGAATTTCGAACTGCTTCAGATTGTCCGCATTCTCCGCCAGGATATCCTGCGTATAGCTCTTCACGTGATTGAACCAGAGATCCATCATAAGTATCGCTCCCTTTTTATTATCATTGTTTATGAATATCAACAAACTCCATTTACATACATTATGACATGGATTTCGGGATCTGTGAAATACTTCCTTTTTATGGTAAATAGTATTTTACTATGAAGATAAACTATAGAAATCATTTCCTGAGGCGCTTCCAGCTGAGGTAGAGGTGGCTGGCGAAGAAGAAGGCCATGCCGATGAGGAAGAAGGCGGCGGCGATGGGCGTGGTGACGCGCTGCCAGGCGGCTTCGCTATATGTCATGGTGCCGGCGGCGTTCATGAGCAGCAGGAAGAAGAAGGCCTTGAGTCGGTAGAGGCGCTTGAGTCGTCCGAGGCGCTGCAGGGCGAGGGTGAAGATGGAGAAGCCGAACGTCTGGATGAGCGCGTAGGCGAAGGTGTGAGCGATGGTCAATATCATGGGAACTCCTTTGAAAATGAGAAATAGTTTCGGTCAACATACTCTCTATTATACGCGACTCTGCGGGAGTTTGCCCAGGTTTTTCTGGACTTTTTGGACGAAGTCGGTGAACGCTTCTTCTTCGATGAGATTGGGGATGGTCTTTTCGTAGAGGCGGCCCGAGAAGGCGATATGTGGCAGAGAGAGGAAAGCTGCGCCTGTGGGGCAGATGGGCTGGTAGAGCGGGTCGGCGATGATCAGCGCGGCCTCGCGCAGGATGGGGGCGAGCTCGTCTTCGTCGGTCAGGCAGAGAGTGCCGGGCAGCAGGAGCTCTTCGTCTGTCTCCATCGGCACGATGGCGGTGAAGAGCTGTCCAGTGGCCTCTTCTAGGGCGCGCGCTAATGACTCGGCGAAGATGGTTTCGCCGATGATACAGGCTGTCTTCTCGTCTCGGTAGGCAGCGTCATCGCTGGGGGCCGTGCGATTGGGGAAGGGGATGCCGATGCGGTAGGGAATGCCGGCGCGTTCGCGCAGGACGCGCGCGGCGCCGAGGCCGCCATAGCTGACGACGAGGTCGAGGTCGGCGTCGCGGGAGGCGAGGATGGTGTCGAGGTCGGAGCCCATGGCCCAGCAGCTTGCGAGATGACAGCCGCGCGTTTCGAGCCAGTGGCGCATGGAATCGATGCTGCCATTCATGGCAAAGTCGAGCGGTGTGGCGCCGAGCACGTTGACGCGCAGGGCCTTGCCTTTCTTCTGGTGGAGCTTGTGGAGCTCTTCTTCGCTGAGCCATTTGGCCTCTGGAAGGTGCGTGGGGGCAGCCGATTCCGGCAGGGCTTGGCAGGCAATCTCTGCGAGCTTCTGCAGGGCGAAGAAGATGCCGCGCTCGTAGTAGTGCATGCTGTTCGTCGGCAGGGTGAAGGCGGGGATACCGGTCTTCTTCTCGAGGATGCGGCAGATGGCGCGGCAGTCGGTAGCGATCATGTGGGCAATCTGCGAGGGAATCAGGCAGATAAAGCGTGGCTGCAGCTCTTTGGCAGCGGCCGTGATGTCGGCGATAAGCTTGCTGTCATTGCCGAGGATGGCATCCTGCTCCGTCAGGGCAGAGACGAAGATCTGGCTCGGTTCTGCGAACCAGCGCGGCTCGTCGTGCGTCGTGTACGTCGAGTTGCAGCCCGACGGGTCGTGGATGACGATCATGCCGCCGAGCTCGTAGAGGGCGGAGCAGACGCCGAAGGTGTCGGCGGAGTATGTGGAGAGGATGCGGGCAACGTGTTTCATAGCAGTGAGGGGCCTCCTAATCCCTTGCGCCGGACATTTGCCTCGATGTCTTTGGGCGTCCGGTAGGCGGCGATTATATCATGGGCCAGCGATTCGATGGCGGAAAAGCCCCAGCGGCCGCCGCCCTCTACCAGGTTGACGAAATGCGGCGTGCCCTGGAAGAAGGCGGCCTTCTGTCCGAGGGCCAGGCAGGCCGGTGCTCCCTCTGCATGTGCAGGGCGCGGCAGCTTGCGCAGCAGCGGCGCTTTTGTCGGCCAGAGTTCGATATCGCCGTGATGTTCCTGCAGGTAACGGAAGTCAGCCTCTTCTTTTGGGCTGATGGCGTCGGCGTAGATCTTGGTGACATGGAAGCCGTGGCGCAGCAGCAGGCAGGCGAGCGAGAGCGGGCGGAAGGTGAACGTGAGGTCGATGGCAATCGGCGTCTGGCCGATAAGGTCTTGAGCATCGCCTAGTGCCTGCTCGGCCTTCTGGCGTGATTCTGTGCAGTCGGGGGCCTTGATGCCAAGGTGTTCGGCAAGCTGCATCAAGAGCTGTTCGATAGCATCTTCGTCCCAGACCTGCGGCAGGTAGAAGCAGTCCTGCTGCAGCCGTTCCCTGAGGTCGCGCACGGCGGGCAGGCTGAAGGGGTTCGTGTAGAGCTGGAGCGAGGAGGCGCCGAGCTCTTGGAAGTTGTTGTAGCTGGCGCAGTCGGCCATGTCGCACACGGTCCAGCCATTCTCGCGCAGCAGGCGGGCGGCGTCGTGTGCGATGGGGGCCTTGAGGTTGCCCCCGAAGAAGGAGGCCTGCTTTTTTTTTTGCAGCTCCGGCAGCAGCCGGCTGATCGCGCGGCGCAGCCGCTCCTCTGGCGTCAAATGGCGCGTCTGGCGGATTGGGTCCATGAAGCATTCGGCGAAGTCGATGTCCGGGTGGCGGCGGTGCAGCTCGCGGTAGACGTAGCGCAGGTTGCAGCCGAGGAAGTGGTGAACACAGGCGGGGAAGAGCAGGACGGCGCGCGGCTTTTCGGGCAGGTGTGCGAGGATGTCTGCGACGCCTGCGAGGATTAGCTGCTCGTTGTCGCGGCCCGTGAGGTCGGACTCGCGCAATTCAATCGACGAGAACCGACCCATGAGCCCCATCTCGGCGGCTGTCAGGGCGACGCCGCGCAGGCAGCCTGCGGCGCAGATGAAGATCTGGTGTGCTTCGGGAACGAGCATGCCCGTGTGGACGATGTTCCAGGTGCCGCGGCAGGGCGGTGAGTACTCGAGCCTGTGCGGGAACGGCGCGGGGAAGCTGGCTTCGCCGATCGTCACGCAGATTGCGCGTCCTGGCGCCGGAGCGGGGCTGGGAAAAATCCGTTTGAGCATAGCTGTCACCTCAATTTCTTAGCAGATGCGCGGCAGGAGTTCGCCCGACGGCTCTGGCAGCAGTGTCCTCGTGCCGATCTCCGTGCGTAGCACGACTCTGCCCGAGAAGTCAGGCGTGACTCTGCCGATGATGGCGGCCTGCTGCGAGTTGGGCAGTGTGCGCAGGGTCTCGACGAGTGTCGGCGCGATATCCTGCGGCGCGAAGATGACGAGGCGCCCCTCGCAGGCGAGGTAGAGCGGCTCGAGGCCGAGCAGGCCGCAGACGCCGCGCACTTCGGGCGCGACTGGGATGGCAGCGGCCGAAAGTTCGATGCCGACATGGCTCTCGGCAGCAATCTCGTGCAGGACGGTGCCGACGCCGCCGCGCGTCGCATCGCGTATCGTGTGGATGGCAGCTCTGTCGGGGACGGCGTCGAACATGGCTTTGACGGCGTCGGTGAGCGGCGCGCAGTCGCTCGTGATGGCAGCGTCGATGGCGAAGTCGCGGCGCGCGACGAGGATGGCGGCCCCGTGGCGGCCGACGTCGCCCGTGACAATGATGGCATCGCCGGCCTCAGCGCGCGAGCCGGAGGGGTGAGCGCCCTCCATGCACTCGCCTATGCCTGTCGTCGTGATAAAGACCTTGTCGACCTGGCCGCGGCCCGCGACCTTCGTGTCGCCGGCGACGATGCGCACGCCGGCCTCGCGCGCCGTCTTGGCCATCGCCGCTGCGATGGCCTCGAGGTCCTGCAGCGGAAAGCCCTCCTCAATCTGGAAGGCGCAGGAGAGATAGCGCGGCACGGCGCCCATGCAGGCGAGGTCGTTGACTGTGCCGCAGATGCTGAGCTTGCCGATGTTGCCGCCGGGGAACTGCCAGGGCGAGACGATGAAGCCGTCCGTCGTGAAGGCGGCCCTGCCCGCGGCAAAGGAGCCGACGGGCAGGATAGCCGCATCGTCGGCGGTGAAGTCGGGGTTCTGGAAATGGCGCGCAAAGACGCGCGCGATGAGCGCTGCCGTCTGGCGGCCGCCGGCGCCGTGAGCCAGCGTGATGCAGGCATCCCTGTCACTGTGCATATCGTCTGTTGTCATGCAAAATTCCTCCCAAGTCCTCCGTAGAGATAGTAGGCCGAGCAGGCGCCCTCGCGCGAGACCATACAGGCCCCGACGGGGTGGTCTGGCGTGCAGGCCGTGCTGTAGAGCGGGCAGTCCACCGGCCGTTCGAGGCCCTGCAGGATGGCGCCGCAGTGGCAGGCGGGGCGCTCGCGGCCCGCAATCTCGGGAATGGAGAAGCGGACTCTGGCATCGCGGGCAGCAAAGGCGGCGCGGAGCTGCAGGCCGCTCGCCTCGAGCACGCCGAGGCCGCGCCACTCAGCGTCGCATGGCTCCATGAACTGCGCGACGAGCACCCGGGCGGCTGGATTGCCCTCGGGGCGCACGACGCGCGGGTAGCAGTTGGCAAAGAATGTCTCGCCCGTGCGCGAGCGCTCGAGGATGACGGCTAGGGCCGCCAAGAGTTCGCTGGCCGTGAAGCCGGCGACGACGCCCGAGATGCCCTGCTGCGTCAGGGCTTCGGGCAGGCTTGTTCCCGTGATGGCACAGACGTGGCCGGGATAGAGGTAGGCGTCCGTGTGGCTGGCCATCGCCTCGTAGGCGGCTGGCATCGTCTTGTTGGCCGTCAGCAGCGAGAAGTTCGCGAGGCCCTGCGCTTCGGCGCGCTTGAGTGCCAGGCAGGCGGCCGGTGTCGTCGTCTCGAAGCCGACGGAGAGGAAGACGACTTCCTCTCCGGGATGCTCCTTTGCGTAGGCGACGGCGTCGAGCGGCGTGTAGACGACCTGGACGCGGGCGCCGCGGCTGCGCGCCTCGGCGAGACTGCCAGCCGTGCCCGGCACGCGCACGAGGTCGCCGAAGGTGCAGATGGTGGCATGGCGCTCTTCGGCAAGGAAAATTGCCTCATCGATGTAGGAGACGGGCGTCACGCAGACGGGACAGCCCGGCCCCGAGATGAGCTCGACATTCTCGGGTAGCAGGCTGCGGATGCCGAGGCGGAAGATCTCGTGCGTGTGAGTGCCGCAGACTTCCATGATGCGGATCTTCGGTCCGCGGTATCCCGTGATGATGGCGCGGGCCTTTTCGATGGCGGTATTCATTCGGTGTCCTCCACATCGCGCAGGAGCGCTTCTGTCTCTTCTGCGTCTTCTGCGGTGATTTTGGCGATGGCAAGACCAGCGTGGACCATGACGTAGTCGCCGGGGTCGATGTCAGAGAGCAGCTCTGCCGAGACTTCGCGGCGGGCGCCGGAGGCGTCGACGAGGGCCATGCCATCCTGGATGCGCACGACTTTAGCGGGTAAACCGACACACATGATAAGACTTCCTTTCATATCAATCCGATAAAATAGAATCAGCTTTCTTGCAGGGCGTACATGGCAAAGGCGGCCTGGCCGACGCAGATGCCGCCGTCATTGGGCGGCAGCAGGCTGTGCAGCAGCACGCGGAAGCCCGCGCGCTCGAGGCGCTCCTTTGTCAGCCGCGTCAGCAGGGTGTTCTGGAAGACGCCGCCGCTCAGGGCGACCGTGGTGACGCCTGTCTGCTGGCGCGCTCTCTCGCAGCCTGCGCCAATCATTGCGGCGAGCGCATCGTGGAAGTGGTAGGCGAGCGCTTCGGCCGGGCTGCCCTCCTGGTGCAGAGCAGTTAACTCGGCGAAGAGCGCTGTCGTCGGCAGCAGGAAGCGGCCGTCTGCTGCCTCGTGCAGCGTGTAGTGGAGGTCCTCCGCTGAGCCCTCCCCGCGTTCGGCCGCAAACTGCAGGGCCATCGAGGCCTCGCCCTCGAACGTCGCCTGGCGGCGCAGTCCGAGGAGGGCGCTGACGCCGTCGAAGAGGCGCCCGGCGCTCGTCGACTCGATGCAGTTGACGCGGTGCTGCAGCATGAAGGACTGCGCGGCGAATTCTTTCTCGTCGCAGAGGCCGAGCGCGAGGCACTGCTTTTTCCAGGCCGCATCGATATCTGCTGGGCTGCTGCCCTGCAGCTCTCTCATCAGGCTGTCCCTGAGTAAGCTGACGGCGATGCGCCAGCCCTCGCGCGAGGCGCGGTCGCCGCCGGCTTGCTGGAAGGGCTCGACCGAGCCGAGCCGACGGAAGCCCCTGTAGTCGGAGAGCAGGAACTCGCCGCCCCAGATTGTGCCGTCTGTGCCGTAGCCCGTGCCGTCGAACGAGACGCCGATGACGGGCCACTGCCAGTCGTTCTCGACCATGCACGAGAGGATGTGTGCGTAGTGGTGCTGGACTTTGAGCAGGGGCACGCCTGATTTTTTGGCGAGCTCCTCGGCGACGGTCACCGTGTTGTAGCGCGGGTGCAGGTCGCAGGCGATGGCCGCAGGCTTGTTCTCGAGCAGGGATTCCATGAGCTGGACGGAATCCTTGAGTGCGAGCATGGTGCGCAGGTCGCTCATGTCGCCGATGTAGGGCGAGGGGTAGAAAAGGTGGTTGCTCGCGAGACAGAAGGTGTTCTTGAGCTCGCCGCCGATGCCGAGCACCTGGCCTTTGAGGGGAGCACTGAGCATGAAGGGCAGCGGGGCGAAGCCGCGGCTGCGGCGGACCATGTAGGGCTTTCCCTCAAACCAGTCCATGACAGAGTCATCGGCGCGCAGGCGGATGCGGCGGTCGTGCGAGAGGATGACGTCGCAGAGCGGAGCGAGCGCTTCCTGTGCTTCTGCGTCATTGTGGCAGATGGGCGCGCCCGAGGGGTTGCCGCTCGTCATGACAAGCATGGCGGGCACCTCTGACGTGTCCCCAGGGTAGTCGAAGATCAGCATCTGCACCGGCGCGTACGGCAGCATGACGCCGACCTTGGGATTGCCCGGCGCGACGCTCGGTGCGAGTGGGCTGTCCTTGCGGCGGCGCAGCAGCAGGATGGGCTTCTGGTGGCCCGTCATCATCGCTGCTTCGCCGGGTTCGAGATGGCAGGCGCTCCGCACGGCCGCCTCGTCGCGCATCATGACGGCAAAGGGCTTCTGCGGGCGGTGTTTGAGCGCGCGCAGCCGCTTCACGGTTTCTTCACTCGTCGCATCGCAGGCGAGGTGGAAGCCGCCGATGCCCTTGATGGCCGCGATGCCGCCCGCAGCGAGGACGCGGCGCACCTCCTTGATGGCCGCGGCCCCTCGCACCGCCTCATGGCCAAGCAGGTAGACCTCGGGGCCGCAGTCGTTGCAGCAGACGGGCTGCGCATCGTAGCGGCGGCTCTCGGGCGAGACGTACTCCTCGTGGCAGGCCTCGCACATCGGGAATTCCTTCATGCTCGTGCGCTCGCGGTCGTACGGCATGGCCTCGAGGATGGTCAGCCGCGGGCCGCAGGCCGTGCAGTTGATGAAGGGGTGCAGGTAGCGGCGGTCGTGCGGGTCGAAGAGCTCCGCGCGGCACTTGTCGCACGTCGCGATGTCGGGCGAGACGAAGATGTCGCCGCGCTCCTTGGCACTCTCGATGATGGAGAAATCCTCGTAAGGCGCGGCATTGTCATCGGTCACATCGTGCACGTCGACCTTGAGGATGGCCGCGCGCTCCGGTGCTTGTTCCGGGATGCCCGCGACGAATTGCTGCAATGATGCGTCCCTGCCCTCGGCGAAGACTTCGACATAGGGGCCTTTGTTGCAGACCGTGCCGCGTATCCGGCAGGCGTCGGCCAGGCGGCTCATGAAGGGGCGGAAGCCGACGCCCTGCACGATGCCGTAGATCTTGATGTTCAAACGTTTCATAGCTCTCTATCCTTGCTTGCTGTATTCACTGTGGTATTGCGCCCTGAAAGGGCGAAGTGCGGCAGGTCGATGACGGCGTCGCCGAAATCCTCCGGCACGGCGCGCGCGAGCAGCCTGTCGCCGATGACGACGGCTTCTGGATGCGCCTGCAGATAGCGGTGAAACTCCTGCTCCGCGCGGAAGCAGCAGTCTCCTGGCTGCGCTAAGGCGCGGTCAAGCGCAAAGAAGGTGCCGACAGTCAAAGCCCTTCTGGGCAGCTCGGGGAAGCGCTGGCAGATGGCGCGGCGCAGTGCATTGGCGAGAACCTGCTGGTGCACGATAAGGATTTCCCTGTGTGCGTCACTATCCATCACGCTGTCGAGACGGGCTAGCAGCGTCGCAAATGCCTTGCGGATAAAGGCGGGCGGCAGCTCGGCTCTGACGGGGATGCCGGCTTGGCGTCCGAGGCGGCGCGCCGCCTTGAGACCGCTTGGCGAGACGGCGAGAATGCTTTGGAGCTTCGCGGCCTGCTGGAAGTCTTCGAGCTTGTCGAAAAAGAGGATAGGCCCGTCCGCATCCCGGCACAGCGTCTCCCGAAGGGCTTGACGCTCGCCCTTCGAGAAGTCAAGCGGCGTCAGGCCGAGCACGCCGAGGCCGGAGCGGGGCGCGCCGGCGGGCAACTCAGCCGCGAATTCCCGCACGAGTGCATCGTAGGCGACCCCAGCTCCTCTGTCGTAGAGGTGGGTGCCATCCGTGCGCACGGCAATGGCGGGCAGAGATGTATTCTTCTCGATCATGCGGCAGAGCGCTCGGAAGTCGGTCGCGATGATGGCGGGCACGGGCGTGCCGACGAGCCCGACGAAGGAGACGGGCAGGCAGGCTGCTGCCGCGCGCACCTTCTCGACGAGATGCTCGTCGCGCCCCATGATGGCGTCCATGTCGCGCAGGCCCGCGCTGAACACGGCCGAGGGCGCGCCGCCCTCCTGCCAGCGCGGCTCGTCGAAGCCGCAGATGTTGCCCGCGCAGCCGCCTGCATCGACGATGACTGTCATGCCGCCGAGCGGGTAGAGCACCGAGGCAGCGCCAGCAGTGTCCGGCGCGAACGGCGGCAGGGCGAGCGAGAGCTTTGGCATGGGGGAGACGGAGCGATGCGGGTCATCAGTCTCCGCCTCAACTTTTTTCTCTGCCGCGCCTGAGCCCTCCTGACGCATAGCATTCTTCATATTTTCAAAGAGAGCTTGGGCGGCCTGGTAGCCGAAAGGCTGCACAGCGTCGTTCCACGGCAATTTCTTGGCATGGGGGTGGAGCGCGCAGGCATCTGCGCCGATGGCAAGTGATACGGCGGCGTCCTCCCGGTAGTGCAGCATGGCCGGCTCCAGCGTGGAGTAGATGCGCGTTGCGGGTGCGAGTTTTGCGAGCTGGCGGATGTAGAATGCGTCGGCAGCGGTCGGCACGGCGAAGAACTCGCGGACGGCGAGGCCGCGGCGCACGAGTGCCAAGGCGAGCTCGAAGGGATTGGCATTGAGCCGGCTGCCGATGGCGATGACCGCCTTCTTGCCGTACTGCGCGCAGAAGTCGGCAGCGGCCTGCTCGGCGCGCTCGCGCTCGTTCTCCATGGCGATAGCCTCTGCTCCCAAGCCGAGGATGTGCGCGAGTGCCCTGTACTGGTTTGCAATCTTGTCGGTCGCGTAGAGGCGGCGCAGGCGTATGGTGGGGATGCCGATACGCTTCTCGAGGGCGAGAGCGGCGCTCATCGCCTCGTCGGCGAGCACGAGATTGAAGTTGGCCGCGGCCAGCGCTTCAAAGTCGCTGTATGTCTGGCAGCGGGCGAGCTCGGCGACCTTGCGGATGCCCGCACGCTCGAGGAGTGAGAAGAGTTCAGAGTCTGCCGCGACGGGCGTGAAGAAGCCGAGAAGATTGGCCTGGCGCGGATCTTTTCGGCGCGGCCGCAATAGGCCGTAGATCGTCTCGCGCACGGCCTGCATCGGCGGATGCTGGCTCTCGCGCGTCAGCGCGTACATGTAACAGGGGCGAACGGGCAGGCCGACAGCTGCTTCAGCCTTGCGGCAGACGCGCTCCATGTCCGTGCCGAGCAGCGCGTCGACGCAGGTCAGGCAGATCATGACGACAGAGGGGCGCTCCGCCCGGCTGGCGACAAAGGCGCGGACAGCCTCCGGGATCTTTTGCAAGTGGCTGCCCGTGACGATGTCCGTCTCGTCGAGGGCGAGGTAGGCGAAGCGCTCGCCGTAATGGCCACTGCCCGAGAGCGCCGCCGTGTTGCGGCCGCAGCAGCCGGGCGAGATGAGCAGCATGATGCTGCCCGGCACGCTGAGCCCGGCGCGCTTGACGCCAAAGCCCTGCGCGCCCGGCGAATTGAAGTCGATGGCGGCAGGCGTGTTGCAGATGAGATGCGCGTCGGTGCGCAGCTCATCTGGCATGGCCTGCTTGCCGCCGAGGCGGGCGGCAAGCTCCTCGGCCGTGATGACGTATGCCTCATATCTCTGCTTTGCGTCCTGTTCGTTCATGATTCACCATCCCTCATTTTCTCGGTACACCATTTTTCTCGTTCATTCTTTCAGGATATCGTTTGCAAGTGCGAAGAAAGCCTGGCTGACGGGGGCATCCGGCGCGTATTCGACGACGGTCATGCCGCGTTCTTCGGCCTCGCTGATCGCATCGCTGCGCGGGATATCCGCGAGGATGGGCAGCTGATGTGCCCGCGCGAACTCCTGGACTTTCTCTTCCTCGCGCGGCACATTGCGGCGGTTCAGCAGGACGCCGCGGACCTTGGCATAGCCGCGGTCGGCGAAGTTCTCGACGGCCGTCGCGATGTTGTTGGCCGCGTAGAGCGCCATCTTCTCGCCGGATGTCACAATCAGCACGTCCTCCGCATAGCCCTCGCGGATCGGCGCGGCAAAGCCGCCGCAGACGACGTCGCCGAGCACGTCGTAGAGCACGACGTCCGGCTGCTCCCGCTCGAAGAGCTCGAGGTCCTCGAGCAGGTTGAACGTCGCGATGATGCCGCGCCCTGCGCAGCCGAGTCCCGGCGTCGGCCCGCCCGTCTCGATGCAGAGCACGCCGCCAAAGCCGCGCGCCGAGACTGTCTCGAGCGAAGCGGGCTCTTCATCGAACTCCCGCATGTAGCCCATGACGGACTGCAGCGGCTTGCCGCCGAGCAGGTTGATCGTCGAATCCGCCTTTGGGTCACAGCCAATCTGGATGACCTTCTTCCCCTGCATCGCCAGTGCCGCTGCCAGATTGCTCGTCAGCGTCGACTTCCCGATGCCGCCCTTCCCGTACACCGCAATTTTCTGCATGATACCCCTCCTTTAAGATAACTATCTTCTATTATAAAGCTATTGTTCCAGATTTGCCATGTCAAATCCTCTGCTGCTATTGCTTTGCCATTCCGTTTTTCCAGAGAAACTGTCAATAAAAAAACCGCCGGAGGGCGGTTCTTCTTTTTTCCTGCTTGTTCCTGCGGGCTCACTCAATGATCGTGTGGACGGCCTCGCGCAGGGCTTCGAGGGTGTCCTTGTCCGGGGTGTTGAGCAGGCGCTGCTTGTCGAGGACGATGTCGCAGCCGGCGGCTTTGAGCTCGTCTTCGACGAGGGCGATGCTCTGGCCGCCCCAGCCGTAGGATCCGAAGGCGAAGGCTTTGTGGCCTTTGGCGGTGAGGCCCTTGAGGTAGCAGAGGAAGGAGGCGACGGTCGGCAGCATCTGGTTGTTGATGGTCGGGGAGCCGACGGCGAGGTATTCGCTCGTGAGGATGTCGGTCATGATGTCGGAGAGGGCGTTCTCCTTGAGGTCGTAGAAGACGGCGGGCACGCCTTTTTCCTGGAAGGCTTCGGTGATGGTGCGGGCCATCTGCTCGGTGGAGTGCCACATGGTGTCGAAGACGACGACGGCGCGCTTCTCGAGGGCGCCGTGGGACCACTTCTCGTAGAGGTCGTGGATCTTCTGGACGTGGGAGCGCCAGATGATGCCGTGGCCCGTCGCAATCATCTCGATGGGGAGGTCCTTGAGCGCCTTGAGGGCGGCCTGTGCCTGGCGGCCGTAGAGCATGAGGATGTTGGCGTAGTACTTCTTGGCCTCGTAGTAGAGCACGGAAAGGTCGTTCTCGTCGTCGAAGCGGCTGCCGGAGGCGAGGTGCTGGCCGAAGGCGTCGTTCGAGAAGAGAATCTTCTCCTCGGGGCAGTAGGTGACCATGCTGTCGGGCCAGTGGAGCATCGGGGTCGGCACGAACTGCAGCGTGCGCTTGCCGATGGAGAGCGTGTCGCCAGCCTTGACGCCCTCGTACGTCATGTCGCCGTAGCGCGCCTTGAGGCCCTTGAGGCCCTGCGGGATGCTCGTGATGATCGTGGCATTCGGGCAGTGGGCCATCATGAAGGGCAGGGCACCGGAGTGGTCGGGCTCGACGTGGTTGGAGATGATGTAGTCAATCTTGGCCGGGTCAATGACAGAGGCGACGCGCTCGAGGAGCTCTTCCTTGAACGGCTCCTTGACGGTGTCAATGAGGGTGATTTTCTCGTCGAGAATCAGGTAGGCGTTGTAGCTCGAGCCGCGGCTCGTATCGTAGCCGTGGAAGCTGCGCATGGACCAGTCGATGGCGCCGACCCAGTAGATATCTTTGCGGATTTCAACTGCTTTCATGATGGTACCTCTTTCTTTGGGTATTTCAAGGCACGGGCCTTAAATTTTCACATTATGCCTCTATTTTATATCGACTTCATTATCTTGTAAATATCGATTGTCACATTTGACAAGATGTCGTATTCCGAAAATGAGCAGAATTTTATATAATAGAGGGAAACAGTCAACCGATAATCAGGAAGGGATGTGAGGATATGCGCCATCAATCCGGTCAGCTGGGGCGAATGGACAGGAAGAGGCTCGCCGCTGTGGGAGCAGTTTGCTTCGTGCTGCTGGCGCTGGCCCTGCGCGCCTACATGGGCGGGGGCAGTGAGGAGAAGAAGAAGGTCGCGCACGGCAGACCGCTCGTCAAGGTCGTGACGGTCGCGCGCGCGGACATGATGCGCCACATCGCGCTCTCGGGGCAGACGGTGGCGGATGCAGATATCCCGCTTGCGCCGAAGTACACGGGCCGCATCACGGAGGTCCGGGCGAAGCTCGGCGACACGGTGCAGAAGGGCGATGTGCTGCTGGTGCAGGATACGGGGGACCTCGACATCTCGATTGAGGCGAACGCGGCGGCTGCGGGCGCGGCGCAGGCCGATGCGCGCGAGGCGCGGGCCTCGTACGACGCGAACTACCTCAAGGCGCGCAACGACCTCGAGCTCGAGCAGAGCAAGTACGAGCGCAACGAGTACCTCTACTCGATTGGGGCCATTTCGCAGGACACGCTCGACAAGGTCAAGCAGGAGTACCTGGCCTCGAAGGCAGCCTTCGATGTGCTGGCGGACCAGGTCGAGGGCGGCAGTGCGGCGAGCGTCGAGTCGAAGGCCTATACGGCAGAGAAGGCACAGCACGCGACGGATGCGCTGCGCCGCCAGCGCGAGGACATGTACCTGCGCGCGCCGCGCGCGGGCGTGATCGGCTACCGCAATGCGGAGACCGGCGCCATCGTCTCGGCTGGCACGAAGGTCTTCTCGCTCGTCGACACGAGCCACATCAATGTCGACTGCACGATCGCGGAGGCAGATGCCGCCATCCTCAAGGCGGGCCTGCCCGTCGAGGTGACGATCGACGCGCTCGGCGAGGACTACGCGGGCGAGATCGTCTACGTGAGTCCGGCGATGGACGAGGCGAGCAAGACGTACCAGGTGCGCATCGAGCTGACGGACGAGGCGGCGCGCGAAACGATCAAGGCGGGCCTCTTTGCCCACACGGCTGTCGACATCCTGCAGCGGCGCGCGACGCTCTGCGTGCCGAAGGAAGCGCTGCTCTCGCGCACGGGCCGCCAGGTGCTCTTTGTCGTGCGCGAGGACGGCACGGTGGAGGAGCGCGCGGTCAAGGTCGGCCTGATGAACGATGCGGAGGTCGAGATTCTCGATGGCCTTGAACCAGGCGATACGGTCGTCGTGACGAATCAGGACAAGCTGCAGGACGGCAAGAAGGTCGAGACGGAGCCGTATGAGGGCGAGGACAGCAGCGATGGCGAGGCGAGTGCATCATGAACATGACACGCCTTTCCATCAAGCGGCCGGTCGGCATCTCGATGATCGTCGCCTTCTTCGTCGTGCTCGGCCTCTACAGCTATTATCGCATCGGCGTGGAGCTTTTGCCGGCGCTCAACACGCCGTACGTGACGGTATCGGTCAAGTACCCGGGCGCGAGCGCGGAGTCGGTGGAGCAGGAGGTCGTCAAGCCGGTCGAGGACGCGCTGTCCTCGGTGTCGGGTGTCAAGAAGATCACCTCGACGGCGAGATATGAGCGGGCGCGCGTGACGCTCGAGCTCGACTTCGCGACGAATGCCGACACGGCGGCCATCGACGCGAGCAAGAAGGTCGAGGCCATCGCCAACAAGCTGCCCGACGAGGCCGACTCGCCCGTCGTCATCAAGCGCGACATGAACGCGAAGCCGATCGTGGAGCTCGCCGTGCTCTCGGATCACAGCCTGGCCGACACCTACACCGAGACGGACAATGTCTTCTCGGAGGTCATCCAGCAGGCGGGCGGCGTCTCGGAGGTCGAGCTGCACGGCGGCCGCGACAGGGAAGTCGCCATCGACGTCGATCGCGAAAAGATGGCGGCCTACAAGCTGACGCTCGCCAAGATCGCCGCGGCCATCAAGGACGAGAACCAGCTCGTGCCGTCGGGCTCTGTCTACACGGAGACGACGAAGTCGGACGTGCGCGTTGTCGCGCAGTTCCAGAAGCCCAGCGATATCGAGAAGGTGCAGGTGGAGAACACGGCGGGCAAGATGATCCCGCTGACGGCCGTCGCGACTGTCCGAGAGCGCGAGGCCCGCACGGAGCGCTACGGCCGCCTCAACGGCGAGGACGCCATCAATGTCCTCATCTACAAGAACAGCGACGCCAACGTCGTCGAGACGGCGGCCAACATCATGAAGAGCGTCGAGAAGCTGCGCAAGACGTATCCCGACTACCAGTTCGTCGTCGTCTCGAATGACGCCGACTACGTCCGCGACTCGCTGCACAGCACGATGAACACGCTCATAGAAGGGCTCATCACCACGGGTCTTGTGCTCTTCTTCTTCCTGCGCGGCTGGCGCTCGACGGCAGCTGTCATGATCGCGATTCCGACCTCGCTCATCGCGACGTTCTTCGTCATGTACCTCGCGGGCTTCACCTTCAACATGATGTCGCTGATGGGCATGACACTCTGTGTCGGCATCCTCGTCGATGACTCGATTGTCGTGCTCGAGAACATCGTGCGCCACCTGAAGCTCGGAGAGGCGCCCGATACGGCGGCCGAGAAGGGGCGGACGGAGATAGGCATGGCGGCCATCGCCATCACGCTCTGCGACGCCGCCGTCTTCATGCCGATCGCCTTCATGCAGGGCATGACGGGCCAGTACTTCCGCCAGTTCGGCCTGACGATCGTCTTCGCCGGCGCCTTCTCGCTTTTCGTCTCCTTCACCCTGACGCCGATGCTCGCCTCGCGCTTCTTCCGCAAGGGCTACCACCCCGCGAAGAACCGCGCCTTTGCCTTCATGGACCGCGTGGAGGCGCGGGCCGAGCGCCTCTACGTCGAGGTGCTCAATTGGAGCCTGCGCCATACGAAAAAGCTGCTCCTTTCCATCCTGGCCGTCTTTGCTGCTGTCGTCGCCCTGGTGCCGCTCGGCCTCGTCGGCATGGAGTACATGCCGCAGACGGATGAGTCGAGCTTCACCATCAACATCCAGACGCCCGTCGGCTCTTCGCCAGCTGAGACGAACCGCGTCGCCGAGCGCATCGAGGGCAAGCTCGCCGAGATTCCCGAGGTCAAGTACTACATGACGCAAGCGGGCGGCAGCACGGCCTATGAAGGCCGCATCAAGGTCCAGCTCGTGGACCGCCGTGAGCGCAGTCGCACCGTCTGGCAGGTCGCCAACGATGTGCGCGCGTTCGCCGCCGACATCAAGACGGCCGATGTGCGCGTCGCCGAGACACAGACGAATGTCGCCGGCATCGCGGGCGGTGGGGGAGCGAAGAACGGCGGCGGCGCCCTGCAGATCGAGCTGCGCAGCAATGACGGCGCCGTGCTCGACAATGCCGCCGAAAAGGCCATGAACACCCTCAAGGCGATAGACGGCGTGACCGATGTCAACTCCTCCTACGTCGAGGGCATGCCCGAACTGCGCCTGACCGTCGACCGCGAGAAGCTCAAGGCCTACGGCACCTCTCTGCAGGACGTCGACACAGCCTTTGCCAGCGCCATCTCCGGCCTCTCCGCCGGCGAGCTCAAGAGCGACCCCAAAAACGGCGGCCAGGACACCGCAATCAAAGTCCGCTTCAAGGATGCCGACAGCTACAAAGCCTCCGACGTCGCCCGCGTGCCGCTCTCCGCCTCCGGCAAGCTCATCTACCTCGGCGACGTCGCCGCCATCCAGAACGGCAGGGGACCCGTCACCATCCGCCGCGTCAACAAGCAGCGCTCCGTCGCCATCGGCGCCAACCTCAGCGGCCGCCCCATGGGCGATGTCACCCGCGATGTCAAGAAAGCCTTCGCCAAAGCCGACCTCGGCGATAACGTCACCTACCAGTTCAAAGGACAGGCCACCCGCATGGACGAGACCTTCAGCGAGCTGCTCTCAGCGCTCTTCCTCGCCCTTATCCTCATCTACATGCTGCTCGCCGTCCTCTACGAATCCACCATCACACCCTTCATCCGCATGTTCTCCTTGCCGCTCGGCCTCATCGGCTCCATCCTCATGCTCTTTTTGACGCACAACACCCTCAACCTCTTCTCCATGATCGGCATCCTCGTCATGGACGGCATCGTCGCCAAGAACGGCACACTGCTCATCGACTACACACTGACCTTGATGGACAGAGGCCACAGCGCCCTCGAAGCCATCATCGAAGCCGGCCGCGTCCGCCTCAAGCCGATCTTCATGACCACCATCACCATGATGGTCGGCATGACACCCATGGCCCTTGCCATGACACCCGGCTCCGAATCCCGCGTCTCCATGGCCTGGGTCATCATCGGCGGCCTCCTGACCTCTACCGTCTTCACCCTGATCGTCATCCCGATCATCTTCCTGTTCTTTGCCACCCACAAGAGGAAAAAAGAAAGGAGTCGAGTAGGGGAGAGAAGCAGCTCGATTTGAGGCCCTGGGGTGCAGCGCAGCGTCCGCCCCCATCCCGCAACCTCCCAGCAACCGAGCGAGCAGGGGACGCAGCGAAGCGACCGTCCGCAGGGCTGGCCCTCAAACGGCGCCCAGCAAGAGCAGTCGATGAAAACCGCCGCGGCAGGCGGCGAACCTGCCTCCATGCACTCCGCAAAATGAGGGCCATTTAGCGGAGCGACGAAGCCGAAACAGGTTCCCCCGCCCCCCGCAACCAAAACTTTTTTCAAATTTCCTCTTGCCAAACCCCGCGATTTACGCTATACTAATCTACGTTGTCGGGATGTGGCACAGTTTGGTAGCGCGCATCGTTCGGGACGATGAGGCCGCAGGTTCGAATCCTGTCATCCCGACCATTTATCAGGAATCAGGAGACCAGTCCAGCCGGGCTGGTCTTTTTTGTTGCCCTGATCCATCATTAATGATAAAATGTATACCTGTAATGCCCAATAGAAGGAGTTGTTGTATCGTGAATATCTTCCGGACCAAGAGCATCGCCGAGTACAAGGCCGATGCCCACCAGTCCCACCTCAAGCGCGCCATGGGCTCCCTTGACGTCACCCTGCTCGGCATCGGCGTCATCGTCGGCACCGGCATCTTCGTCCTGACCGGCGTCGCTGCCGCCAAGTACGCCGGCCCGGCGCTCATGCTGTCCTTCCTACTCGCCAGCATTGCCTGCGGCTTCGTCAGCATGGCGTACTCCGAGCTCGCCAGCATGGTGCCTGTCGCCGGCAGCGCCTACGCCTACGCCTACACCTCCGTCGGCGAGTTCTTCGCCTGGCTCGTCGGCTGGAACCTCGTGCTCGAGTACTCTGTCGGCGCCAGTGCCGTCGCGGGCGGCTGGTCCGCCTACGTCGTCGGCCTCCTCAAGACCGCCGGCATCGAGCTGCCGACCGCCTGGACAAGCGTGCCGGCTGACGGCGGCATCGTCAACCTGCCGGCCGTGCTGATCACGCTCTTCCTGACCTTCCTGCTCGTGCGCGGCGTGCGCGAGAGCGTCACGGTCAACAAGGTGCTCGTCGGCGTCAAGCTCGCCGCCATCTTCCTGTTCCTGTTCCTCGCCGCGCCGTCCGTCGACCCGGTGAACTGGGAGCCCTTCATGCCGTTCGGCTTCTCCGGCGTCTCGGCTGGCGCCGCCGTCATCGTCTTTGCCTACCTCGGCGTCGACTCCATCGCGACGGCGGCAGAGGAGACGAAGAACCCGGCGCACGACATGCCGACGGGCATCATCGCGTCGCTCCTCATATGCACGGTGCTCTACATCGCCGTGACGGCCGTCATGACGGGCAATGTGCCCTATACCGAGCTCGACAACGCCGAGCCGGTCGCCTTCGTGCTGCGCCAACTCGGCTACCGCTTCGGCTCCGCGCTCGTCGGCACGGGCGCCATCGCGGGCCTCACGACGGTGCTGCTCGTCATGATGTACGCGCAGACGCGCGCCTTCTTCGCCATGAGCCGCGACGGCCTCATCCCGCAGTCCATCTGCAAGGTCCACCCGCACTTTGCGACGCCGCACCGCATCACGATCATCGTCGGCCTCGCCGTCGCTGTCATCAGCGGCTTCACGCCGATCAACGTCATCGCCGAGATGTGCAGTGTCGGCACGCTCTTCGCCTTCATCGTCTCGTCCGTCGGCGTCATGATCATGCGCAAGAAGTACCCGGACCTCGCGCGCCCGTTCCGCTGCCCGGCCATCTACGTCGTCGGCACGCTCGCCATCGCGAGCTGCGGCTACATCATGTACAACCTCTCCTCGATGACCTGGGAGCGCTTCTGGGTCTGGAGCGCCCTCGGCATCCTCGTCTACTTCCTCTACGGCTACCGCCACAGCCGCGAGAACAAGCAGGGCGAGGCCTGATCCCGCCTGGTGTGCAGCCTGCCTGTACAGATGACGGCAGGGAAGTGGGTGTGAGGAATATATCTTTACATTTTTTTGCATAGCACGTATAATGAAATCTGATGGCACTTCAATCTTGCCATCAGGTTTTTCTATTTATTCCTGACTATGCGATGGGGGACAGACCCCATCTGTCAAATCCAATATCAGAGGGGAGTAACAAAACACATGAGCAAAAAGATGAAAACCATGGACGGCAACACAGCTGCCGCCTACATCTCCTATGCTTTCACCGACGTCGCGGCAATCTACCCAATCACGCCGTCCTCGCCGATGGCTGAGCATGTAGATGAAATGGCTGCCAAGGGAGCGAAGAATCTCTTCGGCCAGAAGGTCAAGGTCATCGAGCTGCAGTCCGAGGCCGGCGCTGCCGGCGCTGTGCACGGCTCGCTGCAGGCCGGTGCACTGACGACGACGTACACGGCTTCCCAGGGCTTCTTGCTGATGATCCCGAATCTCTACAAGGTAGCCGGCGAGTTGCTGCCGGGCGTCTTCCACGTCTCCGCGCGCGCACTCGCTGCCAACTCCCTGAACATCTTCGGCGACCACCAGGATGTCATGGCCGCACGCCAGACGGGCTGCGCCATGCTCGCCGAGGCGAGCGTCCAGGAGGTCATGGACCTCTCGGCCGTCGCACACCTCGTCGCCATCAAGGGCCGCGTGCCGTTCATCAACTTCTTCGACGGCTTCCGCACGTCGCACGAGATCCAGAAGATCGAGACGATCGACTACGAAGACCTCGCAAAGCTGCTCGACTGGGATGCCGTCAAGGCCTTCCGCCGCCGCGCGCTCAATCCGGACCATCCGGTCCTGCGCGGCTCTGCGACGAACCCGGACATCTACTTCCAGTCGCGTGAGGCGGCCAACAGCTTCTACGATGCGCTGCCAGAGCTCGTCGAGGAGGCCATGGCTGACCTCGCAAAGGTCACGGGCCGCGAGCACCATCTCTTCGACTACTACGGCGCCGAGGATGCCGACCGCATCATCATCGCCATGGGCTCCGTCTGCCAGACGGTCCAGGAGACGGTCGACTACCTCAACGCGAAGGGGGAGAAGGTCGGTCTCTTGAACGTACACCTCTACCGTCCGTTCTCCATCGAGCACTTCTTCAAGTTCCTGCCGAAGACCGTCGAGAAAGTCGCCGTCCTCGACCACACGAAGGAGCCGGGTTCGCTCGGCGAGCCGCTCTACCTCGATGTCAAGGCAGCCTTCTACCATTCCGACATGCACCCGACGATCGTCGGCGGCCGCTTCGGCCTCGGCGGCAAGGACACGACGCCGGACCAGATCTTCGCCGTATTCGAGGAGCTCAAGAAGGATGCGCCGAAGGATGGCTTCACGATCGGCATCGACGACGATGTCACGCACACGAGCCTGACGCCGGCACTGACGGATGTCGACCTCACGCCAGAGGGCACGACGGCCTGCAAGTTCTGGGGTCTCGGCTCGGACGGCACGGTCGGCGCCAACAAGAGCGCCATCAAGATCATCGGCGACAAGACGGACATGTATGCCCAGGCGTACTTCGCCTATGACTCCAAGAAGTCGGGCGGCATCACGATGTCGCACCTGCGCTTCGGCAAGTCCCCGATCACGAGCCCGTACCTCATCAACAAGGCGGACTTCATCTCGTGCTCGCAGCAGTCGTACGTCTACAAGTACGACCTGCTCGCCGGCCTCAAGAAGGGCGGCACGTTCCTCCTCAACACGGTCTGGAGCGACGAGGAGCTCACGAAGCACCTGCCGGCAGCCATGAAGCGCTACATCGCCAAGAACGAGATCCAGTTCTACACGGTCAACGCTGTGTCGATTGCCAAGGGCCTCGGCCTCGGCGGCCGCTTCAACATGGTCATGCAGTCCGCGTTCTTCAAACTTGCGAACATCATCCCAATCGAGACGGCTGTGACGTACCTCAAGGAAGCCGTCGTGACCTCGTACGGCCGCAAGGGCCAGAACATCGTCGACATGAACAACGGCGCCATCGACCAGGGCATCGAGGCCCTGCACAAGGTCGAAGTGCCGAGCTCGTGGGCTGATGCCGAAGACGAGCCGCAGGAGAAGCGCGACCTGCCAGAGTTCATCACCGAGGTCCAGGAAGTCATGAACCGCCAGGAAGGCGACAAGCTGCCGGTCTCGAAGTTCGCCGGCGACCGCGCCGACGGCACGTACCCGCTCGGCGGCGCCGCCTACGAGAAGCGCGGCACGGCCATCAACGTGCCAGTCTGGAACGCCCAGAAGTGCATCGGCTGCAACAAGTGCTCCTATGTCTGCCCGCACGCTTCCATTCGCCCGGTCCTCACGACGGACGAAGAGCTCGCTGCAGCACCGGAGGGCTTCCCGTCCAAGGAAGTCCGCGCCGTCAAGGATTACCACTTCACGGTGGCCGTCTCCACGATGGACTGCCTCGGCTGCGGCAACTGCGCGCAGGTCTGCCCGGTCAAGGCGCTCGACATGACGCCGCTTGACGACGACCTCAAGGCAAAGCAGGCTTACTTCGACTACGGCGTCGACACGGAGAAAGTCGCGCCGAAGAAGAACCCGATGAAAAAAGAGACCGTCATCGGCAGCCAGTTCGAGCAGCCGCTCATCGAGTTCTCCGGCGCCTGCGCCGGCTGCGGCGAGACGCCGTACGCCAAGCTCATCACGCAGCTCTTCGGCGACCGCATGATGATCGCCAACGCCACGGGCTGCACCTCCATCTGGGGCGGCAGCGCACCGGCCATGCCGTACACGACGAACGCCAAGGGCCACGGCCCGGCCTGGGACAACTCCCTGTTCGAGGACAACGCAGAGTTCGGCCTCGGCATGTTCCTCGGCACGCAGTCCGTCCGCAACGGCCTCGCCGATGACGCCAAGAAGGCCATCGAAGAAGGCCTTGGCAGCGAAGACCTCCAGGCAGCCCTCAAGGACTGGGTAGAGAACCTCGACAACGGCAACGGCACGCGCGACCGCGCCGACCGTCTCGAAGCCCTGCTCGCAGCCGAGAAGGGTGAAGATGCGCTGCTCAACAAGCTCTACGAGAACCGCGACTACTTCGTCAAGCGCTCCCAGTGGATCTTCGGCGGCGACGGCTGGGCCTACGACATCGGCTACGGCGGCGTCGACCACGTCCTCGCCTCCGGCGCAGACGTCAACGTCTTCGTCTTCGACACCGAAGTCTACTCCAACACCGGCGGCCAGGCATCCAAGGCCACCCCGGCAGCAGCGATCGCACAGTTCGCCGCCACGGGCAAGAAGACCCGCAAGAAGGATCTCGGCCTCATGGCCAAGACCTACGGCTACGTCTACGTCGCCCAGGTCGCCATGGGCGCAGACCAGAACCAGCTGCTCAAGGCCATCACCGAGGCCGAGGCATATCCGGGCCCGTCCCTCATCATCGCCTACGCACCGTGCATCAACCACGGCATCCGCAAGGGCATGGGCTGCAGCCAGCTCGAGGAGAAACTCGCCGTAGAGTGCGGCTACTGGGCAAACTACCGCTACAACCCGCAGCTCGTCGGCACCGACAAGAATCCGTTCAGCCTCGACTCCAAAGAGCCGGACTTCTCCAAGTTCCAGGACTTCCTCATGGGCGAGAACCGCTACATCAACCTCAAGCGCACCTTCCCAGAAGCAGCCGAAGCTCTCTTCGAGAAGACCCAGCGCGACGCCGAGATCCGCTACAACAACTACAAGACCCTCGCCGGCAAATAATCGCCAGCAGAGCATAGAAAAAGACCTGTCCATTTGGGAGGCCGCTGAAAAAGTCTCTATACATTTTATCAATCGGT
>UMHE01062807.1_pt1 | contig 31229 bp, 29 predicted proteins | sample 1965451 | NCBI WGS metagenome assembly UMHE01 (sample SAMEA4836090, study PRJEB28245) | human gut metagenome | biome: gut microbiome; material: fecal sample | place: Denmark | collected 2008 | reverse complement strand
ATGGCGTTTCTTGCCGGATGCGATTTGATCAAACCAATAATATTTCAAAGGTGCAAATAATGTGCGCCGTTCGATTGTCTTATTTGTCATTTTCTTCACTCTCCTTGAGTTTTCGAAGCCGTCGTTCTTGTTCAATCGCAACTTCGTTCAGCAGGCCGATGCTTATCGTTGTTCTGCCGGCGTTTTTGCAGACTTGTATAATTAGTTCGCCTAATGCTTCGTAAAATTCGATGTCCGTCATTATAATTCATCCTCTAGTTCGTCGATTTTGTGTTCTAACCAGTTGAGTTCTGTTTCGGCGTTAGAAACGGCGCGATATGCGTCCTGAACCGAGTCTTGTATTTCGTCAATGAGCCGTTTTATTTTTTTGCTCGGGTCAATTTTTTTCGAGCGGTTCTTGATCGCAAATTTCTTTGAACAATACGATGTTGTCAAAGTTCGTCGCGGAGTGTTTGAACTCCGCGATTTTTTCATTGTCGAAATAAATTTCGTCGCCGATGACTTTAATTAACATCTCGTTTCTCCGCTTTGCCGATGGATGCGGGAAGTTTCAAAGTTTCGCTTATCTCGGAGCACGATAAAAACTTGCTTACCGCCGCAAGTATCAGCACTCTTGCGTTTTTGCTCTTCTTCAATGCGGATAAAAGGAGGTCTATAATTTGACCGCCGTTCCCGTTAATGTGGACAAGAGCATTCTCCCCTAAGTCTATGAGTTCGAAACATACTTTTTCGTCGTCTTTTTGCATTTTTTATCTCCTTCAGATCAGCGCGGCCGTTGCGACTGCGGCAGTTAAAAATACGCGCGTCAGTGCGCGGCGCAGGCGCAGACGGCGGATCCGTCGCGGTGTTAAGGGACGTGCCAGCGCGAAAAAAATTTGATTTCTTTCGTCATTTATCGGATAATTAAAAGTGTTCATTTTTTTACCTATTAAGCAGGGCGCCTTCTGTTTGAAGACGCCTTATTTTTTCCCAAACTTTAAGTCCCGCTTCGCCGGTCTTGGGAGATAACCGGCAAAGCGGTGCGGCTTTAGACCGCAAATTCAAGTTTGCGTATCGCGTTCGCCGCCATGCGGCCGTTACGCGGCAAGTATGTTTCCAAAATTTGACGGCATGATTCCAATTTGTGACCGGTAACCGCAGAAATCTCGGCTTCCGTCGCTCCGGCTTCCGCTAAGCGGACAACCGCCGTTCGACGCAAATCCATGAATTGAAGATTTTCAAAGTCTATTTCTGGATGTCGCTTCGCGGCTTGTTTCAAAACCTGACGGAATAATTTTCTGAAATAATCCGCTTTGTACGGTAAGCCCGTCGTTTCTGAACAAATTATCGTTCGTTGCCCCCGCACCCGAATTGAAGACAAAACTTCCAAAACGCGTTTGTGCGCGGGAACTTCTATCCAAACTTTCGTCTTGCTTTGACGCAAACGAAAGCTTTGGCCGTTAAACTGGGTCGGCGTCAACGACAAAACGTCGCCTTGTCGTTGCCCAAGATAGGCAGACAGTATAAACGCCGCCGCGATTGAGGGACGACGAAGCTCATATGCCGTTTCAATAAAGGCGTTCTCGGCATCAAGCGTCCAAACGCTGGAACGCGGAGATGATGATATAAGCCCCGGTTTTAATGCCGGATTATATTTCATCCAACCGTGATTCACTCCGAATTGTAATGTTAAACGCAAAACACGCATGCAGGCGTTCGCCGTCGCAGGATGACGCCGGTACTCCGCTTCATAAAAATTCAAAATTGAAGCCCGGTCGATAAAACGGACAATTTCTTTTCCAAAACGTTTCCCCAATATATTAAGGCTTTGGTCGTAGCCGCGACGCGTTTTTTCTGCAAGCCTTAACCAGCGCGTTGAATTTTTGTAGGATGCCACAAGAGCGTCAAAAGATTCCGGATGCCGACGTACTTGAGATAAAAAAGGTAAATTCTGACCGCGAGACCATTCATCAACGGACATATTTATTTTCGTCGCTTCGGCAACCGCGTCTGTATAATCGTCAGGCAAGCGGGTCAGTTTAAAACCGTTTTTGCGTAAAATCGCAGACGGTTGCCAATAATATCGCGTCCCCGTTTTGTCCGTTCGGGTGGTCATATAGCGTACTTTAAATCTTCTTTTGGTCATTTTTAGGTCCTCCTTAGAGAAGACATCATCTGACCAAAAAATACCAAAACGGTATTTATCTTGTCAACACAAAAAAATACCAATTAGGTATTTTTTTTGTGCGCTGACAAAAAAAATACCTAATATGGTGTGCACTTGTGCTAATTAATCAAAAATGAAAAATACACGTTTAATTACCATTAGCAAAGAATGAAAAAATAAGATTATTAAGGCATATATAATGAAACTTCCAATATTATTTATATCATTAATATATTTAGAAATATTACTTATTTCTTTTGAGTTGTTTAGTATAACTAAAAAAATGTATAAAATAATTATAGATAATGATGTAATTAATGAAAAAGCGGTATTATAAAAACATTCTTTTAAACGTATAAGGTCTTTTGCTTCAATGGGCGTAGCCTTTTTTTCTGCAAGTACAAATAGTGTGCTTGTGAGGAAGCCAACAGCTATGGAGAAAACCGTTAAAAAAGTGTTGGCGTCTTTTGTTTGAATAGGTTGTTGTAGATAGAAAATTAAAATGTACGGGATCGATATAGTAAATGTTAATAGTAGGAGCATTTCCAATATGCATATTTTTTTTGTTCTATAGTCATATAACGTCAAAAAATGTTTTATGATTAAGGGGAGCACATTAATCCTTGAAAAGAAAATCATGATATGTTTCTCCTTTTTGAAAAGTTAAGAAACTAAAGGCATTATATGTTCATTAAGGATGGATATAGCTTTTTCATCAATACAACTAAATATAGGAATTCCGTTTTCGTCTTTTTCGACATCAGAAATATCATATTTCGTAGCCATTCCACTGGGGTTGCCTACATCTATTTTTTTTCGGTTCCCGTTAAGAACGACCTCAACGCTCATTTCTTCAGGAACTTCTGAATCGGATATAGTAAGAAGACGGCTTAACTCTATTTTTAGGGGTTCTGTATCTCCCGTATGTATATATCTCATAATTATCTCATTTACCCAATTTTTGAAGAATGATCCTTTAGGGGCACTAAAAGAAATATTTAACTTACACGGTTTCCCGGAACTTTCAAATAAATCAGATCTCGCTTCGTATTTTGTTGCGGTAATATTTTTTATCTTTCCTTCCGAAATATAACGATTTAAAAAAAGATCGCCAGTAAGGATGGAATCAATTTCTAGTTTATATTCTGAAGGGAGATAGCTTCTGAAATAAGTCAAAATTTTTGTTTTTAAAGGAGAAAAAGGTTTGTATTGAGATGTTCCTTGTAATATTAAATAACCAATATTTCCATAGTTCGGTATTTCTATGCGAAAATAGAAAGGAATTGCTTCGATATCACTTGAGTTACGCTGGTATTGCACTGTATGTGTTCGTCCGTCAATTATGTCCGACGATATTCCTTTGTAACCTACTCTTATAAGCCCATAGATGCTGTTGGCGTTCTTTTGTATTGTTTGAACATAAACAGACCTGTCATTTTCTCGTCGTGGAAAGTGATTCGGAAGCGCTGGTTGTGGGGTGTGTCTCGGCAATATATTAAAGAAATCGTTAAATTTATTAATAATATAAAAGCCGTTTATCTGCGTAGAAAGGGGGATTTCAGATGTTCTATATCTTAATTTAATAGCGTAAAAAGAAAGTGTCGTCTTTATCATGATAGTTTCCTAGCCAACTTTATCCGCTGAAGTTACAGATTGCGTAAACGCATTAATTGTCGATTTGATGATGTCTTTTTTTTCCGGGGATAAAGATCGGAAGGAATCAAGAAGCGCTCTTTCTTCTGGTGTTAAATATTCCCCGGGTGTTTCTCCCAGCAATTCAGCTTTTGTACAGCCGAGCGCCTTTGATAAGCGTTCAAGCCATTCCGGCGCTAATTTTCGATCTCCGTTTTCAAGACGCGAAATCTGATTGGCGGTTGTCCCAATGGCCTCGGCAATATCTTTTTGTGTTAATCCTCTTTTTTGCCTAAGAGCATAAATCGGATTTTTTTCAATATTTTTTTTCATAAAAATATCTTATTTTCTGCCGTTTTTTATATCAATAACCAAAACGGTATTTTCATGGGCTTGACATTAGGCTTTTGGTATGTACCATAATGGTATTATGAAGCTTGATAGTTTTTTGGCTCTGAATGCCGTTAAACAAAATGAATTCGCTGAAAAAATCGGCGAAAATTCAGTGTGCGTTAATAGATACTGCTTAGGAACGCGTATCCCGCGACCAGAAGTTATGCGCAAAATCTATGTCGCAACAAATGGCGCTGTAACGCCAAACGACTTTTACGGCTTGCCCGACGGGACGTTGTTCTTTGCTAACCCGCCGAGCTTGCCTAAAGAGGAGGCCTGATGATGTCTGCTCTTGTCTTGTGTGTCCGGGCACCCTCTCCTGATTCAGAATCGGTCAGGATGGGGAGAGATTCAATGTTATCAAATGACATCGGTTTGCGCTGGGCAGAGGCTCTGCGCAAAAAATACGCGGGTAACTCTGCGGCAAAGCGCATCGCTCGCGATTTCGGGGTTGAACCGCGAACAGCGTCCGCGTGGATGCAGGGCGGAGCTCCATATGTCAGGCATCTGTGCCGCGCTGCAGAGATGTTCGGCGTCGCTTTCGTCGTGCGCGTCATCGCGCCAAACTCGGTGTTCGCCGACGTCGCTGATGTCGATCAAGCTTTGGGAGCACTAAGACGACAGATCGACGATCTGGGCGAACGTATCAGGCGGCTGGAAGAGGAATAGCGGATGGTGGACGGTTTTTGCCTATTGTTGGCGAAGATGTTCTACCGATGGGCGGATGCGTTGGCCGCCTACGTCGGGCGAAGGAGGGGCAAATAATGGGAGAGTATAAAGGCTATCGCAGAGCGGATCACTATACGATTCCCCAGATCGCCGCCGCGCTGAACGACAAGATTATCTATATTATCAGCCTGCTGGGCCTTAAAGGGCGGCAGGACAGTATAGATTACGTTTGTTTCAATCCTACAAGAAACGACAGACATCTCGGCTCATTCAGAATCATAACAAAAGGCGAACGACGGGGGCTTTGGATCGATTTCGCAACAGGCGATAAAGGCGATGCTTTGGCTCTTATCGCATATGTAAAAAAATGCGGAACTCATGAAGCCATAAAAAAATACGCCGAACCGATACTCGGTATAACAGATACGCATAAACCAGAATTGCCTAATGTCCGTGACCGTAAGGATTGGGACGAAGAATTCCAAAAAGAAGAAATCGAACGTCGCGAAGATAGCGGGAAAAGGGCAATGAGCATATTCCTTAAGGCGTCTCCAAACCTAAAAGGAAGCCCCGTCGACGGATATTTGGTGGGGCGCGGTATCAATATGGCCGTATTGGGAAAGGCTCCCGGTTCTATCAGATACCATCCGGAGCTTTTTAACGCCGAACGTCAAATAAATATGCCGGCTATGATCGCTCTGATACAGGATTGTTCAGGTAAGCCGTTGGCTCTGCACAGAACGTACCTCGAAAAAGTGGGGATGGATTGGAAAAAAGCAGAACTGAAAGAAGCAAAAAAGGTCTTAGGTCCTTTTAAAGGCGGATATATCCCCATCATCAAGGGAAAAAGCGCAAAAACTTTGGCTATGGCAGAGGATGGCGAAACAATATTCATCGCTGAAGGCGTCGAAACCGCTTTGTCCGTCGCTTTGCACTTTCCGGATAAACGCGTCATCGCCAGCGTCAGCGTGGGAAATATACAAAACCTGACTTTGCCTGCGGCAATAAAAACTGTCGTCTTGTGTCTGGATAATGACGGGGAAAACAGCGGATCTCCGCGGGCTTATGACGCCGCGGCAAGGCGATTCATAAGTGAAGGGCGAAAAGTGCTGGAATTTGCTCCTCCGGCCGAGTTCGGAGACTTTAACGATTGGCAAAAAGCTTTGCTGAAAAACGACGAAGCAGTGCCTTTGCCAGAATTAAATCAGGAGGCGGCGGAATGACCCGAAAAGTAACAAAAAATCCCCGCGCCCGATTTTATTCAAACAGAATTCGCGCCCGAAATGACGCAATAACTTACGGTTGTGACTTTTCGGAATGTGTCAGGAACGTGTCAAAATCTGTGTCAGAAAAACCTTTGACTGCTCTTTGGTCGCAGGGTGTGACACTGATGACACAGACGACACAGTACGCACGCGCATATATGCGTACGCAGGCGCGCGCACGTACACGTGTATGTGTCGCGTGTGTCGCGCGTGTCATATCGTGTTTTTTGCTTATATATCAAATAGATAGAAATATAAAAAATAACACTGACTTGGCACTTGTGACACAGAAAACGTCATAACTTTTTGAAAAATAATAAAATATTGGGGTTTTATTATGGGGGATGACAAAAACGGCATAAAAACAGCAGTCGCCGAATTGATTGATGACGGAGATATGTGCGTCCTGCCGCCAGAGGAAGAGATTGAGCAAATGACATTGTTCGATAAAATGAACGATGTTAAGTCAATCCAAAAAAATCCTCATGACTTCGGCCAGGCCTTGAGACGTGCCGCCGGACGTCCAAAAGGTGCCAAAAATAAAGCAACCTTGGCAAATAAGGAATATTGCCTGCGGCGAGGATACCCGTGCGCTTTGGATTTAATCGCCTTCGAAGCTTCCCAGGATCCTTTGGAAGTCAAAAAACGTATGGGATGCTCTATTGAGGCGGCAATGGCTTGGGTGCGTTCGTTCCGTGAACAGTACGCAGACTTTACCGAAAAACGTCAGCCGCGCGCTGTCGCCGTTGAAGGCGATGTCGCTCCGGTCTTCAATGTTGTCCAGTTCGGAGACCAAGCTGAAAAAATTAACGGTCTGATTGATGCACGCTTTCATGTCCTCGATAAAGAAAAAACGGCAGATTTCTGCGAAAAACAAAAAGGCGGGGATGATGAAGTTTAACGTACAAAAGTTTAACGTGGTGGCTGATGTGGCAGAAATCAGCCAAAAAATCAAACAAGTCGCACTGTTTGAAAGTCAGCGGCACTCCGAAACAGATATGTCTGAAATGGCAAAATGTATTTTTTCGAAACCGCTTCAAACCGGAAAGGGCGGGGCATCCCCCCAGCCCCCCCGTCGGTTCGTAGAAAGTATGCTTCCTATGATTTTTTTCAATTTTCAAAAGGCGATTTTTTGGATGAGGTCCCGATTCAAGCCAGATTTTGTTCGGGTGCGGGGTGCCGGAACAAATTTTTTTAAAAAATGTTTCGGGTGCGGGGAAGGGGCGCGATTTTTTTTGTTTGCCGACGTAATGGAAAGGTCTGAAAAATGAAAGATGCGGTTCAAGAGGCTTTCGAAACCGGTGCAAAGGAATACCGGTTTAAAACAGAAAAAAAGGAAGAAAAAAAACGCGTCATTAAGAAGACGGGTTTCGACGAATGGGGTATGCCGGACGGATGCCCGGTTATTCCTTTGGGGAAAAAGGGGTTGGATTTTTTTTATTTGGATGCGTCACGTCAATTTGTCCAGTTGAATTATTCGGCTCATAACGCAAATGCAATTCGTGCGTTGTTCGGAGAATATATTCATCTTCTTCCGGATATGTTTAAAAAATTCAATAAGGAAGGGGAGCAATTAAAAAATCAATGGGATGCGACAAAAGCTTTTGAAACGCTTATGAGCGCCTGTTCGTTGAAAAGCGCAAAAGTGGGGTTGTGGGATATGGGTAACCGCATTCGAGGACGCGGTGCGTGGGTCGATGATGACGGTTCTTTGTGTTTTCACTACGGGGACAGTGTTTGTGCTTATAGAGACGGAGGAGTGAAAGAAGAATGGCATAAACCCGGAGAAGTCGGTCGGTATGTATATCCGGCTTACCCTACGTTGCTTAAGCCTGACTCTGGGGCGGACATAAAGGATGTTCTTGAGCTGAAAAGCATACTTGAAACATGGAATTTTAGAAAGAAAACGGACATAAGGCTTCTTATCGGGTGGATTGGAGCAAGCCACATATGTGGCGCTTTGGATTGGCGCCCTATGATTTGGCTGACCGGGGATTTCGGGACGGGCAAGACGACGTTAAAAAAGCTCTTAGAGAATATGTTCGGTCAGAACATATTGTCATTTACCGGAGCGACGGAAGCGTTTGTGCGTCAGACTTTAAACGAAAATAAAGACGTTTTGCCGGTATCGTTGGACGAAATCGAGGCGGCGGAAGATAACAGAAAAGGCGCGGCTCTTATTGAGCTGGCCCGTTGGGCGGCAAGCGGTGCCGAAACGGGAAAAGGAAGCGCCGATCACAAGGCGGTATCATTTCAAATTCGCTCAACATTTATGTTTTCATCGATCCTTGTTCCTCCCATTGACGGGCAGGACCTAAGCCGTATTCATATTATGGACCTGAACCGTTTGGATGAGGGGGCCGTTCCGCCGGATTGTAGTCGGGATAAGATGCAAAGGATATCGGCAGTAATCCAGCGACGGATGATTGCCGGTTTTAGCCGGTTCAAGAAAAATTTGTCAGTTTTAACGTCGTTTTTAAGCGAATATGGAGTATCTGCCCGTTCTGCGGACAGATACGGAGCAATGGTTGCGTCATATTATGTGCTTATGCAAGACGAGGAAATGAGTGCCGAACAGGCGGAGGACGAAGCAAGATGGATAGCGGAAGAGGACAAAAAAGAAAAGAGAAGTAATCGCCCCGATAATGAATTGTGCTTAGAATGGCTGTTGTCGTCCCGTGTTGAACAATGGGTCGGCGGCGGGAAAGCGACCATAGGAGGTTTAATATCCGAAGCTTCCGGGCTTTCAACGGCAAACTCAGACGATCAGAAACGGGCGAACAAATACCTTATGCAGAACGGGCTAAAGTTCGTTTTAAAAACGACGCTTCGGGGAGATCCTGTAAAGTTTTTATTTATTTCTAACAATCACAAGGGCTTGTTTGATTTGTTTCGTGGCACAAAATGGGGGATGCGGGCAGGCACAACAGGTGTTTGGATGCAGTCTTTGCGCCGTTTTCAGGGCGCGTCTGAATCAAATGCTTTGAGATTGGACGGTCAAAGAAACCGAGGGATATTGTTGCCTTTTGATGTGTTGAATATGGGGGGGAGCGACGATGATGAAATTGAATGAGGATATAACGCCGACGCCTGAACGTTTTGAGGAAGGCGACCTGATTTTAGTCGGTAAGATATGGCAAAAAAAATATAAGGCTCACGTAGATTTTTTGGCGGCCGAAGGGCGTCTTGGCGGTTGGGATGAACGAATATTCCGCTTAAAGTCTGCGGAAAGGCTGTATGCGGATTGGGTAGGTAGCGAGTATAACCCCCGCGTAACGATCAATCCGGAACGCGTGCCCGGTCGCGGTATCAGATGCGATGAGAACGTCGATCGTATGACAAAACAGGACAGGTATATGTATGTGATGCGAAAAATTGGCAAATACGCAGAAATTGTCAGATTTTTTGTTATTGAAGACGGTAATGCGGCACAATTTTTGAAAAAGCGCGGTATAAGACGTCCCTCTTGCCGTCATTTTCGTGTCGTTTGGCGTGAATTATGCAAGGGCTTGGATTCCTTATCCGGGGCGTATCGAGATTTTTATTTTGAGCACGGCGATATAAAAAAATGGTGGGAATGATGGGGGGATGATAAAAATTTTGACCGCGAATTTTCAGGTATCTTCGGTGGGGTTGTTGCCATAAGTTTGAATTATGCAAAAGGATTGGAGCCGAAATACCTGATCAGTAAAAACGGGGTCACGTATGTTTTTCGTGATAAAGACAGTTTTATCAGGGCGTTTAAAAAACTGATGGAATAAAGGGATGTAAAACGTCTTGACTGGCGCGACGTTTTTTTGTTACGATTAGTTCAAGCTGGAGTTTTTGCGTTAGGAGCAGTAACTAAAGCAGTTAAAAAAAAGCCTTCTTTTAGAAGGCTTTTTTTGTTGGTCAAGCCATACGCGGCGGAAGAATATAACTTCCGCCGTTTTTCGTGGAGATGTCGATTTGAATGTAAGACTGCCGCATGACTGGAGGCCCCGTTCCTACCAGTTGAAGCTGTGGGATTATTTGGAAAAAGGCGGAAAAAGAGCCGTCGCCGTCTGGCATCGAAGAGCGGGAAAGGATTCTTTGTCCGTGAACTGGACGGCGGTCGCGGCATCGCGGCGCGTCGGCGTGTATTGGCACATGTTGCCGACACAGGCGCAGGCCAGAAAAGTTATTTGGGACGGCATTGATAAGTTCGGGCGTCGTATTGTAGATCAGGCTTTTCCGTCGTCCTTAATAAGGAAGACAAACGACCAAGATATGAAAATTGAACTGATAAACGGTTCTATTTGGCAGTGTGTCGGATCCGATAACTTTAATTCCTTGGTCGGAGCAAACCCGATAGGAATTGTTTTTTCCGAATATTCGATTGCAAATCCGGCCGCGTGGGATTTTTTCCGACCGATTTTGGCGGAAAACGGTGGTTGGGCTTTGTTTATTTATACGCCTCGCGGCAGGAATCACGGCGCACGATTGTTTGATGCCGCCAAAAATTCAGACGGATGGTTTGTGCAAAAGCTCGGTGCTGATCAGACGGAAACGATTTCCAGAATGTTCGGAGAAGTTCCTCCGGTCACAAAAGAAACAATCGATGCGGAACGGTCGTCCGGAATGGATGATGATATGATTGAACAGGAATTTTACTGTTCTTTTGATGCCGCTGTTAAAGGGGCTTATTACGGCAAGATTCTTAATGGTTTGGAAAACGAAGGACGGATCGGAGACGTGCCGTTTGACCCTTCAAAGCCTGTTTATACGGCATGGGATTTGGGCGTTGACGATGCGACGGCGATATGGTTTTTCCAAAATAACGGTCCTGAATGCCGCATCATTGATTATTACGAAGCATCCGGTGTCGGGCTTGACCACTATGTCAAGGTTTTAAAAGACAAACCTTACACATATACAAACAAAAATATATTCCCCCACGACATCCGCGTGACCGAGCTGTCTACGGGAAAAACGCGTTTAGAATCCTTAGCGTCATTAGGTGTGAGGGGTAAGGTTTTGAAACGCCTAAGTGTTGAAGACGGAATATCTGCGGTCAGATTGTTATTACCGTTATGTCGTTTTGACGCAAAAAAATGTCAGTCCGGTCTTGAGGCGTTGCGGCAGTATCAAAAGGTTTGGGACGAACGGCGAGGCGTTTTTCAGCAACGCCCGCTTCACGATTGGACAAGCCATGCGGCTGATGCTTTTCGATACTTGGCGTTGGGCAGAAAAGAAGAACGGGACGAATTTTTAATGCAACGGGTCAGGCTGTGGCGGCAGGACGCCGCTAATGAGGTGTATGACCCGTTTATGTGGGCGGAGGGGTAAAAAAATGTCAAGAAAAAGTACGATGGAAAGATGGCTGATATATAAAGCCATCCAAGAGGGAAACAGAAAAAGCGCGGAGCAGTCCGTTCTGGATAACCGCGCAGAAAACATCCAGCGCTATAACCAGTCCAGAACGGACTTTACGGGCGGGCGCGGATTGAGCGGCGATTACGATGCAAATCCCATGCTGGGCGCTTTCAGCACCGATACTTCGGCAAATGTCGGAATGGAATATCGTAAAAAGAAACAGCAAACGGGAGCCGTAGCGCAATGAGTGATGCTTTGGCTCAAAAAATAAAACGACGTTTTGAAGCATTACGGGCAGAACGGCAAAATTGGGAAAAATTGTGGCAGGATGTAACGGAATTCGTTTTGCCAAGAAAAGCGGATTTTATTATTAAACAACCTTCAGGGCGTGTCAGAACGAAAAAAATTTTTGACACGACGGCGACAAACTCTGCTGAATTGCTGGCCGGTGCCGTTCACGGTATGCTGACAAATTCTGCGGTTCCGTGGTTTAGGCTTCGTTTTTCAGATAAAAGCATCAATGAAAAGCCTGAAAACAAAAAATTTTTAAATGAAGCCAGTGACGTTATTTTACAAGAGATAAACCGCCCGGATGCCGCTTTTGTCACAAATATTCATGAAGTTTATTTAGATTTGGCTGTATTGGGAACGGCAGCTTTATATGTCGGTTGGAACAATGAAAAAGGATGTCTGGATTTTAGAAGTATATTTTTAAACGAAGTCTATATCGACGAAGATGAGCGCGGAAACGTCGATACGATATACCGTGTTTATAAAGCAAATGCCAGAACATTGGCAAAACAGTTCGGTGCCGACAATTTGCCGGTTGATATAAAAAATTGTTTGGACGACGAACGATATGATAAAAAATACCGTATTATTCATGCCATTTGGCCCAATGCGGAATACAATCCAGAAAACATAACGGCCGGTATAAATTATCCCTATAAATCAGTGTACGTTCTTGAGGAAAAGGGCGTTGTATTAAGGCGGGAAGTCTATGAGTTCATGCCTGTATTGGTCGTTCGTTGGACAAAGTCGTCCAGTGAAATATACGGCAGATCTCCGGCAATATCGGCATTGCCGGACATAAAAATGTTGCAAACGATTATGCGGGATACCTTGGAGGCCGCCGCAAAAGCGAATAATCCTCCGTATTTTGTTGACGACGAAAAATCTTTTTTGCCGCGTGTTGTTTTGCCGGGACAGGCGGTCTATGTCGAAGGCGAACCGAGACCCATGCAAACAAGTTCAATGTTGCCGTACAACGACGTTTTGATGGAATCCGTGCGCCAAAGAATCCGGACGGCATTTTATAACGATGCGCTTCAGTTGACGGGCGGGGCGCGAATGACGGCGACTGAGGTTTTGCAACGTACTGAGGAAAAGCGCCGTCTAATGGCTCCGGTGTTGGGTCGTTTGGAACAGGAACTGTTGGGACCTATGATTTCCGTGGTGTTTAATTTGCTGTACAAAAAAGGAATTATCGTTTTGCCCGAAGATACCACGCCTGACAATTTTCCTTCGTTGGGCGTGGAATATGTATCGCCGATGGCTGTTGCTCAAAGACAGGAACGGGCTCAATCCGTTCTGATGGCTGTTCAGGCCGCCGGCGCGGTGTCTCAAACTGTAAAGGGGAGCGGGTCGATTGTCATTGATTGTGAAGCGGCGGAGCGGAAGGTTATAGAGGCTTATGGTTTGGAAGAAATTATGCGTCCTGAAAAAACAGTCAAAGACATTTTGCAAATGCAAGACGAAATGATACAGGCGCAATCACAGGCTCAAGCACAAGTTCAAGGGTTGCAGAATGCCCAAACGGCGGCTGATGTCAAAAAAACCGAGAATGAGGCGGAACGCATGAACGGGGAAAGATAATGTTAGATCGTTTAAAAAAAGAATACCGTCTGATCAAGGCATACAAATCTTTGTTTAACAGCGAGGACGGAAGTTTGGTTTTGAAAAACTTATTGCAAATCAGCGGATATTTTTGCCCGGTATCAAAGCCGTCCGATGTCGTTTCAACGGCATTTGCGGACGGGAAAAGGGCGATGATGACGGAAATACTCAGGCGCACGAACGTATCTCAAGAACGTATTGTCCGAGTATTTAAAGAGTTAAACGAAGAAGCGGAGAATAAAGAATATGACGAACGAAACGATAAATGAGCCCCAAACTAACAACGAACCGAAGGAACCGTCGGAAAATTCGGCGCCCGAACAGGTCGGCGGGGCAGACGATGCCGATTATGTGTTCGATGCCGTTGACGGTGTTGACGCGGAGCTTGCAAAAAACTTTGACGCAGGATTTGCAAAATACGCCAAAGATGCCGGCATAGATAAAGACGGTGCGTCAAAACTCCGCCAATCAATGTTGGGCGCGCTGGCGGAACAGGCAAAGACGCGTCAGAGCGAACAAAAAGCTTATAACGATAAATGCGCCGCCGAAATCAAAGAAATGTTCGGCGCCGAATATGATGCACGAATGAATGCGGTGTCTTCGCTGATTGAAAAAGCGGACGGCATGCCGAACGGCGAGTTCCGCAAGTTCTTTAACGGCACGGGTCTGATGTCAGACCCGACGTTTATCAAATTTATGGATATGATTGTCCGCGTGATGCCGAGTGAGGGGAATTTTTACGGTTCAAAATCCCGAGCAGACAGTGCGGAGGACATCAAGGCGGAAATCGCGTCGCTGATGTCGGGAGAGGCGTACCTTGACGGTACGAACTCCGGACACAGGGATGCGGTGGAAAAAGTGTATGCTTTGCGTCGCCGATTGGCGGGTGAAGCGTAAAATCCCTGTCCGAAGGACGGGGAAACGGCAAAGGGAGCCTTAAGCTCCCTTTTTTTATTTGAAGAGGGAGAAAAAAAGAAATGAGTTTTCAAATCACAACAGCGTTCGTCGATCAGTATTCGTCGAACGTGCAGATGCTGGTCCAGCAGAAAGGAAGCGTCTTGCGCGGTTTAGTTTTGCAGGAAAGCGTAAAAGCGAAGGAGGCCTATTTTGAACAAATCGGCAGTGTTGCCGCCGTCAAAAAAACGACGCGTCATGCCGATACGCCGCGTGTGGAAACGCCGCACAAGCGCCGTCGTTTGACGTTGTCGACGTATAACTGGGCGGATTTGATTGATAATGATGACAAAGTGCGGATGTTAATCGATCCGACCAGCGAATATTCGATGGCGGCGGCATGGGCGATGGGGCGCGCCATCGACGAGGAAATCGTCGATGCGGCATTGGGCACCGCCTATACGGGCGAAAAAGGCAATGAAGCCGTTGAATTGCCCGCGGGACAGATCATCGATGCCGAAGGATCTGCGGGATTCACTTTTGACAAATTGCGCCAAGTTAAGCGCGTGTTTGATGCCAATGATGTGCCGTCCGAAGGGCGATATATCGTTTTAACGGCGTACCAGCTGGATAACCTGTTGGGCGAAACGAAGGTTACTTCGGCGGATTATGCATCGGCCAAAGCATTGGTCAGGGGCGAAATCAATGAATTTATGGGATTTAAATTCATCCAACTGAACGGCAAACGCGCCGACGGTACGCTGATTTTGCCGGAAGAGTCAAACGGAATACGTTCCTGTCTGGCTTTCCAGAAAGAGGGGTTGAAGCTGGGGATCGGTGAAGACCCGTTCGGAAAAATCACCGAACGCGACGACAAATGCTTTGCGACGCAGGTCTATTATGAAATGTCCATCGGTGCGACACGTATGCAGGAAGAAGCCGTCGTCAAGGTAAATTGTAAGGAGAGCGCATAATGGCTAAGGTATATTCGAAAGAAATGACGATTATTAACGCGGGAAAAGCGGTTTACGCCGGCGTTGTCGGCGGGCGTGTGCGCCGTTATCGGGCAACCGTAGAACTGAAGGCGCAGGCGGCGGATGACGTCATTGAACTGATTGAGGTTCCGGCAAACAAAACCTTTGCTTTCGGCGTCATTTTCACTTCGGTTACGCTCGGTACGGCGACTTTGGCAATCGGAACGGCGGACGATCCGGATGCGTATATGGCGGCAAAAACGGTAACAACGGCTGATGCGCCCGTGTTTTTCGGCACCGCTGACGCCGCATCGGCGGATACGCCGGCGAAGACGGGCAAAACGACGATTACGGCAACCGTCGGAACGGCGGCTTTGCCCGCAAGCGGAACGCTTGTCATTGATGTTTATGCGTCGGACATCTGACTTTTTTAAAGGCGGGACTTTGGTTTAAGCCCCGCCTTTTTTGTTTGATTATTTTTTTTTCTGTTCGGGGGCAAAATGGCGTCGGTTGTAGGAATATGTAACAGGGCTTTATCAAAAATCGGCGATGAAATCGGCATTACGTCAATTAACGACGATTTAAAGCCCGCAAGGTATTGCAAACTGTTATACGCGGATACGCGCGATTATGTCTTGCGTTCCTATCCGTGGCGTTTTGCTTTGAAGCAATGGCGGTTGGCGCCGATCGAGGAAAAACCTGTCTTCGGTTTTGAAAATGCGTTCCAACTGCCGGCAGAATGTTTATCTGTATGGCGTCCCGAAAATCCAGATGACAATTACGGCGTTTACGGCAGAACGGTTCACGCAAACGGCATTGTCTTCGGGTTCGTCGGATGCGCGCGTATAGAAGACCCGAGTTTGTTCGACCCGATGTTTGCCGATGCGTTATCTTTGCGGCTGGCTTACGAACTGGTGCCCGCGTTGGCAGGAGATATGAATTTAAAAAATTTCCTGATGCAGGAATTTGAATTGCGCGTCAAAGAAGCAAGGCGGGCATCGGCGATTGAAAGCCCGCGCGCAGTCTTTGAAATGAAACCTGATTGGGTTACGGCGCATTACGGGGCATAAATATGGTTGATGCGGGTTTTACATCATTTAATCGCGGTTATTTTTCGCCGGACATGGCTGGACGTGCCGAGTTCGCGGGGGCTTTGTCCGAATGCCTGAACTTTATCCCGACCGTGCAGGGACCCGTAACGCGGCGCGGCGGGACACGGTATTTGGCGACAGCCGAAGACGGAAAGCTGTTCGCGTTCGTTTATTCATCCTCCGTTTCCTATATTTTGTTGTTCGGGGATAAAAAAATCAAAATATGGAAAGACAGGACGTTTAATGCCGAAATTGAAAGCCCGTACGCGTTGGCAGACGTCAAGAACGGGCTTTATTTGTATCAGCAGGCAGACGTCGTGTTTATCTGTCATCCTTTGCACAAGCCCGGTCGTTTAATCAGGAAGGGCGAAGCGCAATGGGAATTAAACGATGTCGAGTTTATTGACGGACCGTTTTTGCCCAATAACACGACGGATATAACGTTGACGGTCAGCGGCAACAACGTTACGGCATCTGCGGCAGTGTTTAACGAAAACGACGTCGGACGGCAGATCCGCGTCGCCAGATTAAACGGAGCCGATATTACTTGGGGATGGGCGGTCATTGATTCTTATACGTCGGCGACGGGCGTAACCGTTACGGCGAAAGACAACTGGGGAAACGGCGCGACAAAGATTTGGGCGTTGGGCGCGTTTTCTGAAACGACGGGGTATCCTTCTTGCGTTGCCTTTATGGAACAGCGTTTGTTTTACGGATTTAAAAGCTATGTGTTCGGTTCAATGCTGGGGGCAAGCGATACGTTTTCGACGACATTGTCCGACGGCACGGTTAATGATGACAGCGCTTTGTTTTTGCCGCTCGCCATGGAAAAGGCGGACGGGATAAACTGGATGGTTGCGGACAGCGGGATTCTTGTGTGCGGTACTGAAAGCCAGACGTACACCGTCCGCACGACAAACGACGGTGTGGCGCTGACGCAAAAAACAGTGCGGGCTGTCAAAGATAATGAACAGGGCTCCAACAAAATGAAGCCCGTTGCCGTCGGTAACGGGTTTGTTTTTGCAAGTCAGTTTTCAAAACGCCTGATGATGAGTTCGTTTTCTTATGACAGTTATCGTTATCAGGCGACGGGCTTGTCGGTTTTTGCGGAGAACCTGTTAGAAAAAGGCGTTCTTGACGCCGCATTTTCAAGAGAGCCCCAGCCCGTTATGTGGATTTGCCTGAAAAGCGGCGGCATTGTCGGATGTACGTTGTCCTTAGAAAACGGTGTTGCGGCGTTTTCCCGGCACGACGTTACCGGAAACGTCGTGTCGATTGCCGTTGTTCCTTCGTCAACGGATGAGAGAGACGAAGCGTATTTCCTAGTGAACCGTCAGATTGACGGGAAAAGCGTGTTTTATTTGGAGGTTCTTGAACAAGGTTTAAAAGACGACGCGACAAATACCGTCATGGCGGTGTTTGCCGATAGCGCCGTAACAAAGGAGTATGATTCCGCGACGAAGGAAATCACGGGGCTGGATCATTTGGAGGGCGAAACAGTTTGCGTGTTGGGCGACGGTGCGGTACAGCCCGACAGGACCGTTGAGGGCGGAAAAATTACGATTCAGGAACCGGCAAGGGTCGTTACGGTCGGTTTGCCTTATGTATCGGTTGTGCGTCCGACGGGCATTCCCGGAGGAAATCCTGCGGCAGAACAGAGAAAAAAGAAAATCGTATCGTTATCCGTTCGTCTGTTTAAAACGGTCGGCGTTAAGGTCGGCGGCGAGCAAATACCGTTCGGGACGGGCGAGAGGTTCAATCAGGCGGTTTCGTTGTTCACGGGGGATAAAAAAGTACCCTATCCCGACGGATGGCGGCGCGACGCAACGTTTGAGATTAGTCAGGAACAGCCGTTGCCGTGCACCGTCCTTGCCGTGTTTTATAACTTTGCGGCGGGAGGGTAAAAAGCGGAGCGGGTCTGCCCCGCCCCGCCGCCTGTGTTATTGTTCCTTAGCGGAACATAAACAGCAGGCAAAGGAAAACAAACCGTAAGGTTTGTTTCATCGCTCCTCCTTTAGCGGAAACATTACCGCGTTGGGAAGGAGTCGCGGAAAAAGCGTTGACAAAATCAATGCTTTTTCCTATCCTAAAACCATAGGGCGGAGTTAGGATACAACTCCTTCCAAGGTTTTGGAAAAGAGGCGGTTGTTCGAGCAACCGCCTTTTTCTTTATACGATATTTGTTTTTGGCGTTCAAGCCGTCCTTCGGGGCGGCTTTTTTGTTGGAGGTTGTCATGGCGGGAACGTTTGATCTGTTGAATATGTACGCTCCGGCAAGGAATTACGGATTCGATCTGACAAAACCGATCGATTTGTTATCTCGCAATCCGACGCCGCAACTGATGGCGGGAACGTTTGATCTGTTGAATATGTACGCTCCGGCAAGGAATTACGGATTCGATCTGACAAAACCGATCGATTTGTTATCTCGCAATCCGACGCCGCAACTGACTGCGGGGACTTTGGATATATCGAAAATGCCCGAATTTACGGGAAATGCGCTTGACCTCGCGGAATCGTCGGCGGCGGGGGCGGCGACGTCTTGGGGCGACGCTTTGGGCGTTGCGGGGGGCGCTTTTACGGCGCTTAACAACCTGAATGCCAATATAGAAGCCTATAACAAGGCAAAAGAAAATTATGAAACGGCGCAGTTAAATGCGCTGAATATTTTCAACGAAGCCGACGAAGTCGCCGAAGACATGCGCAGTGAGGCTGATGCGCGAGAGGCATCAAACATGGCAAGAAATGCCGGGAACGGTTTAACGGCTCAGGCGTATGACAATCTGATATTGTCCGACCGCGTCCAGACGGAAAAGGACGTTTTGGCTATGAAAGAAAACGCGCAGTTTGAAGCAATAAATATGCTGAACACGGCGCGTCGCATAAAGTCGCGTCAAAAACGCAAAGCAACGGTCGGTGCGGTCGGCACGGCTGTTTTGGCAATAGCGACCGCAGGCGCGGGGTTGGCGGCGGCAGGCGTGTTCGGTGCGGCGGCTTCTGCGGCGGTCGGCGGTTCCGCTCTTAGCGCGATGAGTACGACGCTGAGTATAGGTAACGCGATTAACAGCGGCATCACCGGCGCCATGAGCAACGGGGGGTAGGAAATGGTATGGAATCCGTTTAACGCAAGGCGACGTGTAAATGTCCCTGTGTTTGAAATGCAAGACATAAACGAACCGCGTCGCCGAGCGCAGGCTTTAGCTGAAGGTGTGGGAAAAGTTACCGATATTGCCGCCGAAATTTTAAAGCGGCGGGACGCCGAAGAATACCGTAAGGCAAAGCTTGACAGTGCCGTTGTTTTAAGCGGGATAGAGGCACAAATCCGATCCGATATGATGAATGCCGTCCAATCCGGAGACGAACAAGCTGTTCGAGAGGCTTTTGAAAAGTATGCCGATATGCGTGCCGAAGCGTTGCAAGATAAAAGCAGTATTTACAGCGCGGCTTTTGACGAGGAACAGGCCGGCGTTTATGCCAGATTGAATGCGAAGAGAATTGAAGCAGTGAAGGACGCTCGCGCCGTTCATTCGGATTTGGCGGTTTCTGACTTTCTTGAATCTGAAAAGGCGGGTGTAGGTTCCGGAGACGGTTTATATGAACGTGTCGCCCGTTATGCGGAAAAAGTCGATGCGTCTTATTTGCCTTTTGCCGAAAAACAGCGTCGTCGTTATGAGGGGGCTTCGGAACTTATATCTTTGGGGGCAAAACGCGCACCCTCAAAAACGGCGGCAGATTTGGCAAACGGGAAATATGACGCCTATATCCCGCGAGAAAATGCAATGAAAATCGCCAAAGCCGCAGATGATGAGGTTTTTTACAAGGAGCTTGAAAATGATCCCGAAAGGCTGATCCGGCTGATGGACGAGCGAAAGGACATATTTGTATCTTTTTCTGCAAAAGATCGGATTGATTATCGAAAAAAAGCGGAAAACCAGCTGTTGGCGCGCAAAAAATTTGAGGTCGCGCAGGATAATGCAAACCGTGCGTATGCAGAACTTGATTTTTTCCGTGCGCCGACGGCGGCAAAGCTTGACGCATTTGATTTTAGGGGGAATGAAAAACAGCGTGAAAAATGGCTTTTGGCTTTGGAAAGCGTCCCCAATCAGTTGGCGTCAACGCGTATTGAAAGCGTTTCCGAAATAGCATCGGCGTTGGAAAGTTTGGCGACAATGCCCGCAGATACGCCGGAAAATCGCGAAAAACTGTTCAAAGCCGCCGCCGACAGGATGAATGATTTGCTATTGTTGAACCAACGGGGCAATCTGAGCGAAGACGATATGAAGGAACACCGAAACGCGATTGCGTCTGCCTTACCCGATATGACGTTACGCCGCCATTTACAGGATATAGCCCCCGTTTTGGCAGGATTTCGCGATTTAACGCGTGAATGGATAGAAACGAAAAAGAATCGGCGCGATGAGCGGAGCTTCTTGCAAAAATCTTTAGAAAACCCTTTGAAAAATTACAAAAGACAAAACGGCGGAGCAGACAACGTTCCGCCGAACCTTTTATGGAATATGTCCATGGGCGGCGTCGAAAATAAGGCGGCAGATATTTTTGATACAGGGGCAAAATTGACTCGGGTTAATGATCTTTTGAGAGGCACAATGTCAAAAATTCTTCAAAAGGCAGTTTTAGGAGATGTCGCAGGTGCCGAAGCCGCATATCGCGACGGCGTTTCGCGCGCCCGCGTTACGCTGTATCCCGAAACGGCGGGAAAAAAGAAGGGGGATCTGATCCGAAAAGACGGGATTGTTTATACGTACGAAGGCGATGACGGGCTTCATCCGATATATAAGTGGGGCAAATAATGGAAAAAGATACGGGATATTTCGATTGGGACCAGTTTTTTGATGACGACGAAGGCACGCCCGCCCCGAAAATAGGTGACGGCGCACCAAAATATATCGGCGCGGACGATTTAGACAGAGCCGCGATTCTTCGGAATATAGAAGAAGCATTTTCTGACAACACTTCAGCTGTCGGAAATTTTTATCAAGGGTTTCACGATGCGATGCTGGAGGGGAAAACGCTTGACGAAACCTTTGTTATTCTGGGGGGGCAGGCGTTAATGTCAATCGGCGGATTTTTCGGCGAAGACAGCAAATTGGTAAAATTAGGCAATCAGATTATTCAATCGGGCGTTCGCGATATGGATGCGGAACGAACCGAGATTGAACGACGTTCTTTTGCCAGATTTTCTCCGGAACGAAAGGAACGTTTTTCTTATAAATTCGGCGGCGGGGCTGCTTCTTTTGCTCAAATGCTGGGCTTCAATTATTTGACATCCGGTTTAGGAATGACAGCCGGTTTGGCGGTAAAGACGGCGGGGCGGGCGGGGCAGGCGGCGGCTTTAGCGTTCGGCGCGGCGTCGGAAGCGTCAAGCGAAGTTCAAGAAGGCATTGATACATACCGTAACCGAACAGGCGACGAAAATTTGGAACATTACACCGCAAAAGAGGCGGCGAAGGAAGTCGTAACGACGGGACTTTATACGGCGGGTTCCACGGCGCTGGAAGGATTGAACCTGTCAAAATTGTTTCGATTGTTCAAGGGAAAATCAAAATCTGTCGTGATGGATGCCATTGAGGGCGCTTTGAGCGAAGGATTAACGGAAACGGCACAAGGGGCGTTGAATGCCTTTATTGACGTTTCGGACGGAACAATCAAATGGGACGATATGCCCGAACGGCTAAAGCAGGAATTAGTGAACGGCTCAATAGGGCTGATCGTCGGCGGTAATGCGGCGGGTGCGTTTTCTATGTATCACAGGCATCGCGGACGGACGGCGATCCGTGAATATTTGCGCGGCACTGTTCCGGAAAAAGATTTAAACCGCGTTTCAAATGCCGTTTGGGACGGTTTGCAGGAAGGCGCGACGGATATTGTCGCCCGCGAATTGGTTTATTCGGAGGAACTTCGCAACAAGCACGGCGACATTTACAACGCGATGCAACGGGCAATAGCGCGGGCGGCAGATGACAGCGGGGCGTTCGCTGATGCCGACGAAGCAACGCGGGCGCAATATATCGACGAAACGGCGCGGATGTTCGCAGACCAAACGTTGGCCGAGGCAAACCAGCGCGGCGTGTCAATAGACGAGGTTTTAAAAGCCTCCGACATCGCTTTTGACGGAGAGGGGATTGCTCTTGATTTTAATAAAGCCGAGGCTCAAAGCGTTTCCAAAGGCGTTGAAACGGCGTCGCCGTTGGAACAGGCGATGTTTAAAAGCCCGCTTAAAAACGTCGGGGAATTTTACGACAGCGTTGTAAAAGGCGATGAAAACAGGCCGAGATATTTTTCATTTACGACGCCTTCGGGCGCGGAAGTAGGGCTTCCCGATTACGTCGTCAGGCACGATATAAACGGTCATAACCTGACGAATACGGATTTGGAAAATGTTTTTGAAAATCTTGAAAATATCGAACATTACGGCGTGTCGGAAAGGACGACGGAATTTGCAGAAAAAAGCTTACTGCTAAAGGTTGATACGCCCCAAGGGCCTTACGGCGTAGCTGTTGCTTTGGGAAAGAACCAAAATTTTATATCGACGGTATTTAAATCGACAGGGGAAAAAGGCGTTGACGCTTGGATAGAATCAGGGGCTTCCTTGAGACCGGCCAACAACCCACCGGCTGCTTTAGGCGAAACGCCAATATCTGTAGTCCCTCAAGGTAAGCCCCTTAAAGACATTATATCCGAGGCGCGTTCGGAAATCAACAGTGCGGCGAAAGCGGAACAAAGCGCGGAAACGGCGTCGCCGTTGGAACAGGCGATGTTTAAAACGAACCTTCAGACGTTCGGGGAATTTTACGATGCGATTGTTGACGGCGCGGAAAGTCGCCCGATTTATATGACGCAGAATTTGGGCGGCGTTGATTTGGACGTTCCGAGCAATGCGGTGCGTCATGACGTTAATAAGCACGGATTAACCAAAGAAGAGTTTGAAGGTGTTTTTTCCGCCATAGACGAAGGCAAAATCACGGAAGCCCAAGTCGGCGATTATTCAAGAATGGGCGGTTTGCCCGTTAAGATGGTTGTTGACGTAAACGGGAAAGAATACGGCGTTGCTTTTGAGGTTTTAGTGAACGACCGCAATTTGTTGCAAACGGTTTTTGTTTTGGAAGATAAAGGCTGGATAAATAAAAAGAGCGCCCAAACGGTTGCTAATGAGCCACAACCTAAGAATAGTCGTTTGGGTCACTCTCTGCCTGAAATTATATCAAACGTTCGTTCGGAAATCAACAGTGCGGCGAAAGCGGAACAAAGCGCGGAAACGGATGCTTTGGAGATCAGCGAGGACGTCGCGCGTCAGGAAAAGGAGATAACTGCCGAAGCGTTCAAAGAGCCGGCGAAACAGACGGAAACGGAAAGTGCGGCGCAATCGGCGCCTGTTGAAACGGCGGAAACGACGGCGTCTACGGGAAAGAAAAAGTCGGAAAGCATACAGGACTTTGGCGAGAAGATTGCGGGTGCGAAAAAAGACCTGTGGGCATCGTGGAAAGAACGAATGCGGCAAAACCCCCTTGAAGGTTCCGATTTTACGTTGTCCGAAGTTTTCCCGATGCCGAACTGGGAAGCGGCGATAGCAAACGGGACGGATACGGATACCTTGGCGTTTATCAAGCTTATCCGCGACATATCGATGTCCGTACCTAAAAAGAGGCGCGATTGGCGTGATTTGGTTTTGAGCTTCAGAAATTATGCCCGGTCTGTTTTAGACGGCGATATTACGACGGAAAAAGCAGTTTCCGATTTGCGCGAAGCTTCTCCGAACGCGTCGGAGCGTTTTCAATTATATAAGGATTTGGGTTATCCCGCGTTTTTGAAAACGAAAGACTACGGCGTCAAGGAATATCCGTTTGGTTCCGATCCGTGGGTTGTTCGTAAAAACCGTCGTATTGTCGGACGATACCCGACGCGTGAAGAAGCGGTTAATGCGTTGCGAGATATGCTGACGAATGCGGAAAAGCAACGTCGTGAAACAAATTTTAACGTTTATAAACTCCGTGATACGGGCGAGATCATAATCGGAAAAAAGGTCGGACGCGGTCGTTATATAGATTTAAAGGGCGGATTTAAAAGCGGAGAAGAAGCGTTTAAGTATATTGACGAACACCGCCAAGAGTTGGAAGGAGAGCTGAAACGCGCGAAAGAGATTAAAGAAGAACGCGGGGAAACGAACGAAGATCGCACAGGCAAACAATGGCGTGAAGACGTTGACGTATCGCCCGAAGAATTTTTAAAAACGTTCGGGTTTCGCGGCGTCCAGTTCGGCAATTACGTCGGACAAGATTTGCGGTCAAAGAATTTAAACGAAGCATATGACGCTCTTCTTGACCTTTCAGACGTTTTAGGTATTCCGTCGCAGGCGGTATCTTTGGACGGAACGCTCGGTTTGGCATTCGGGGCGCGAGGAACGGGAAGAGCTCTCGCACATTATGAGCCGATGCAGGTTGTGATTAACCTGACGAAAAAGAGAGGCCCCGGCAGTCTGGCGCACGAATGGTGGCACGCTTTGGATAATTACTTCGGAGCGCAAAAAACGTTTGCCGGAGAAACAACGGACAAAAAAGACCTTTATATGACGGTTAGCGGTCGGTCGACGGCGCACCGTGCGGAAATGAAGGAAGCGTTCGACAACGTTGTTAAGACGGTTAAAGAAAGCGGGATGTATCAGCGGTCGCTGTCGTTGGATAACGCACGTGAAAATCCTTATTGGTCATCCGAAATAGAGCTGACGGCGCGGGCATTTGAAGCGTACGTTAAGGACAAGCTGGCGGAAAAAGGAACGAAAAACGACTTTCTGGTCAATATCCTCAATGAGAAAGACGTCGAAAATCCGAATCGGTACCAATATCCGACGAAAGGCGAACGCGTTAAGATTGACGAAGCCTTTGAGCGTTTGTTTGACACGATGCAGACGGAACCGACGGAAAAGGGATACAGGCTGTATCAAACGTCGGATTTGGTCGAACGGTCAGGCGGTCCGAAAATCGCCGACGATACCGAAACCGTCGATGTCGTGGAAATCCCCGAAAACGCCGTTCCGAAGTTTGAAAGCAAAAAAGAATTGGCAAACTTCATTAAAGGCGTTTTAGGACAGGAAAGAAGCATTACCGTAAAATCGACAGGGGAAAATGTCCTTGTTTCAAACGCGGGGATTAACAGGGTGGCGGCTAAATCGCGTTCTGAGGAATATAACAAGGCTTTTTCATCTATAAAGGCTTTGCTGGAAAACGCGAAATATTCAGGTTTTGTTGAAGCCGATGAACGACACCCGAATGTTAAGGGGCAAGACGTATATCATTCTGCTTTTGTTATTGGAGATAAAGCGTATTCGGTTCAGTTTAAAGTAGATATTCCGAAAGAAAGCGGAACTCATAACTATGCGGGACATAAGGTATCTGGTATAGAAATAGCGGATTCGTCAGCCGATGGGCGTTTCACTTCCCCTATGCAAGACAAATCCGCTATTCATACAATCAGTATGGGGGTATTGCGTGGAAAAGTCAAGCCCGCACGGTTGCAAGACGGGAACCTGTTTCAAAAAAAGACCGTTAAAAGTGCCGTTGTAAAGGGGTCGTTTGACCAGTCAGAACGGATTATCCGCATTACTAAGAACGCGGATTATTCGACGTTGCCGCACGAGTTCGCGCATTATTGGCTGACGATGCAAAAGAGCTGGTATGACAGCGGGGCGGCGTCTGAGGCGTACCAAGAAAGGATGCGCATTGCTTTTGACTGGTTGGGCGTGAAACCGTGGAAAAGCATCGGTGAGCGCGCGCATGAAAAGTTCGCACGGGGCTATGAACAATACCTGCTTAACGGGGATTTGCCCGAAAGCCCGCTGAACCCCGCGTTCAAGGAGTATGACAGGTGGCTGAAAGATGTTTATAACAGTGCGAATAAACCGCATAAAGAACCGTTGACCGAAGATATGGTGCGGTTTTTCAATTCGATGACGACGGGAGTTTTGCCCCCGCCCGTGAAAACGCCCGTCAACACGCCCCCCGACGAAGAGCTTGAGAAGCCCGCAGATCCCGAAGGGCTCAACGGGATTGAGAAGTCCGCAGGGGTTAAAAAAACCGAAGGATTTGAGAAACCCGCCGTTGCCGCCGAAACGGTTCGCGTTTATGATGCCGCCGAAGAATCCGATGCCGAAACGGGACGGGTATCGCAGGCGGCGGAACGGCGTCAGGAAATCGCCGTATTACAGGGCAAAATCGCCGAAGACGAAACGCAAAACGTTTATTACACGCCGATTACGCTTGAAGAACAGGCCGGGCGGGCGTATGCGCTGATGCGAAACGAAGGGGCGGATGCCGTTAAGGATATGATTGACGGCAAACGCGATTTGCCCGAAGGCGTCATGCGCGTGCCGGCAATGATCGCGTACGAAGAAGAAATGTTGCGTCAAGGCAATCTGACCGAATACGCGCGCGTATTGAAAAAACATACGCTGGAACAAACGCGTCGAGGTCAGGAAATCGTTTCCGAACGTCTGGCAGGGCGCGACATATCGGATTTGCGCTATTGGTTCAAGCGCGTCGTGTCGAACAAAAAAGCCGCCGCGGCGGAAAAGTTCAAAACGCTGTTCCAAAAAGAAGGCGGAGAAAAGGGGTATAATGATTATCTGCGCCGTATTGCGGACAGGACGGCAAACGCCGTTGTTCGCGCTGAAAACGCGTATAGCCGCCGAAGCATATTGAACGAAGCTCTGCGCGAAGCCGAAGCCGCAACAGGGAAAAAGGCGGATTTGTCAAACGTTGACGTCGCGGGCGAAGGCGCGCGGCTGTATGATCGTATATATGATGCTGTTTCCCAAGAGCTTGACGCGCTGTTCGAAATCACGTTAAGCGCAGAGGAAACGAAACGTTTGTTCGAAGCGTCGGTAAAGCTGAAATCGGCGTACGTAGAGCATATAAAGTCGCATCCGAACGAAAATCCGCCCGTCGAAGTCATGCGGTTGTTAAAGGAAATGACCGATACGGCAAACGCGATGTCGCCGTCTAATGCTTTGGCGTTAGGCGTGAACGTTTGGGGACGGGCGGCAATGCTGGCAAGTGTCAAAACGCCGATTTTAAACATTGAATCAAACCTTGTCGGCGCGATAACGGAACGGATTATCCGTCGCGCCAGACTGATGTCTTGGGAAAAAGCAGTGGATGAAAGGGCGATAGAGGCGTACAAAGCCTATGATGCCGCCGTTTATGATGCCAGCTCCATAACAATGAGCACGGTTCGCGCCGAAAGCATTTTAGAACCGTCTTTGTTCGGCGCTGTCAAAGGCGAACGCATTCTGACGACGCAAGGGGAAGGACGTGTACGCGCCGCGTCAAGATTGGCGGAAAATATCATATTCAAATGGTCTTTGGGCAAACCCGACGCAATGTTTAAACGTCAGGCTTTTGTTGACAATGCCGTCCTTGAAGCGACGAAAATCGCCAAAGCCGAAGGACACAAAGGAGATGCGCTAAAAGAACGGGCGACGCATATTTTCAACGACGCCGTTTTGTTCAATCCGCAAACGCCCGAAGGTCAAGGCGTGCGCGAACGAAGCGTCGCGGCGGCGGAAATTGTCACATACACGAACGACGGTTTAATTTCGCGGTTTTCTTTAAAAGCGCGTGAGCTGTTGAATGACGCGACGGGCAACGCGCGGATCGGCGATATTGTTATGCCGTTCGTTAAAACGCCCGCGAACGTCGCCGCTTTGGGGTTGGAATATTCTCTCGGGTTGGGACGTTTGGTCTTGGACGGTCGGCATATTTTGCGCGACGTAAGAAATCGGACGTGGTCGGCGCAATCTCAGTCTGCCGTCAATGCGGCGGTCAGAAACGGCATAGGCGTGTTATTGGCTTTGCTTCTTGTCGCCGGGCTTGAACCCGAAGATTATATATCAACGTTTGATTTGGCATCGCCGAAAGAACGCGACCTTGCACGAATGAAAAATGCGCCGTTCAATTCGGTAAAAATCGGCGGAGAATATGTGTCTTTGGATTACTTCGGACCTTTGTCCGCGCCGATGACGGCGGTTCTGGAAGCGCAAAAGAGGGAAGGGTTTTGGACGGTTGCTTATGAATACGTCAAAACGGCGCTTGTTCAGGCGTCATCGACCATTCCCGCTATTGAAGGTTTGTTAAGCGCCGTCGGTGCGGGAAAGGAACTTGCACGAATGGATTCTGAAACGTTGGTAAAAGAGGTGTCAAACGATGCCGTTGACGCTGTTATGTCGCGTTTGGTGCCTGCGATTTTAGGGGATGTCGCAAAAGTGATTGATGATCATGAGCGGGATATGTCAGGGGCAAGCATTGTTGACAAGACCGCCGAAAAGCTTCCGTTCGTTCGCGAAGCGTTGCCGGTACGTTTCAATACGGCGACGGGAAAACCAAAAGAATCGTCTTTGAGGCAGTTGTTTTTCGGTTCGCGGATAAAGAAAGCGGAAGAAAACGATTTCATCAGGGAAATCAATCGCCTGTTTGAAAGCAAAAATGCTCCGGTAATCAGCGACATTACGAGATCAAGCGCTTTTTCTGATTTGTCGGCGGATGAAAAGGCTGAAATTCGTTCCGAATTTAGCGGCGGATTTAGAAACCGTTTTGGGCGTTTTATTAAAGGGTATCCGGAACAGGCGCTAAAAATGATGAAAAGCGTTTCCTATCAAAGAGCAAGCGATATTCGCAAAAAACAGGCATTGGATAAGCTTCGGCGAAAAATCGTCGATGAAATCAAAAAGAAACGAGGCATAGCGAGGAAAAAATGACGGTATCAAATTCAAGCAATAAAGCGACGTATTTAGGCAACGGGATCGTAAAGGAATTTACAATCCCGTTTAAATTTTTCAAAAATTCTGAAATAGAAGTTTATTTCAGAAGCGAGGCAATCGTTCAAAAAAAGCTGGTCGAAAACATAGATTACACGGTTTCGGGCGCAGGCGATGAAAACGGCGGCAGTGTTACGTTGAATGAAACGCCGCAAACGGGGGATAAAATCGTTATTCTTCGCATCATAGCGATGACGCAGGAAATCGATTATCAGGAAAACGAAATATTTCCCGCCGAAACGCAGGAACGGGCGCTGGACAAACTGACGATGCTTATTCAACAGCTGGACGAAAAAACGTCTCGTGCGGTCATTTTGCCGGTTACCGGCGACGGAACGCCCGAAGAAGCCGTCGAAGAAGTGCTGGCGGCGCAGGAACAGGCGGCGATTTCGGCGCAAAACGCCGAAAGCTCGTCTCAATCGGCGCAAACGGCTTTGGAAGGGGCGTTGGCGGCTTTGGCATCGGCACAAAGCACCGTTGAAGGTTTTGACGATCATGCCGCCGAGAAACAAAGCGGCTTCGATACGCACGTCGCGCAGACAACGTCGGCGTTTGACGCGCACGCTTCGGAACAGCAGGCTTTGGTCGATGCTTTGGCACAGGCGGCGGCGGGAAGTGCCGCTTCGGCGTCGGAAAGTGCGTCGGAATGTGCCGAAAGAATCGCCGATTTCGAAGAGAATGGCAGTGCCGTCGTGTCAACGGATATGCGGTATTTTAACGTCGTGACTGCGGCGGAATATGCCGCGTTGCCCGCCGAAAAGAAAACGGCGGCGTATTTTTATATCGTAATACCGGGGTAAGCCCATGGCAGAACTTGTGAAAGAAAACATACAAGGCGCGTTTCTTGGCGAAACGCCAGTCATTGCGCTGTATCACGGAGATGTGCAAATTTGGGCGGCGTCGACATCGGCAGTTTTTACGTCATCGGGAAACTTTGATGTTCCGTCGGGTATTAAAAGTATGACGGTTACCGTTATCGGAGCGGGCGGGCACGGCGGAGCGGGCGGCGGCTTGACAATGTGGGGCGGAACTGGCGGCATCGGCGGATTGGTTGTTAAGATTTTCGAAGGCGCAGAATTAAAAAACCTTCCTAATTCAATAAATATAAATGTTGGTATATGTCCAGATTCAACTGGTGCGACGGGTCAAAACTCTTCTTTTAATGATACTGTAATTGCATACGGCGGCGGTGGCGGAGGAAATGGCGGTTTCGGATATAACGGTGCGAACGGTTACAACGGTTCCGGGATAGGCGGAGATGTAACAGTCGGATCACCTGCCGCCGACAGAACGTATGACGGCATCGTCTATGGTGCCGGCGGTGGCGGAACGCACGGCGGCGGGGGCGGATATCCGGGCGCGCAGGGCGTCGTCGTTATTGAATGGACGTATTGAGGAGGGAGAATAATGGAAAGTGTTTTATTTTTTACGGTGGGCGCGTTCTGGCGCGCTTGGTTCGGCGGCGGCATCAGCGCGACGCCGATTTGGGATGCCCCGCGAATTATCAAGTACGTTGCCCTTGTCCTGACCGTCGCCGCTATGTACTACGCGGCGGGATATGCGGCATTTTGGGATGATTGGCGGTTTTGGGCGGCGCAAGCCGCTTTTTTAATGTTTTGGGCAAAAGGACACGGCGATTACTTTATCGTCAATTCCTGTGCGCCTGACGAAGGGCGGATAAAGTGGGTTGATTGGTGCTTGCGCAAGATTTACGGTGACGGCGGGTATTATAATTTTCGCGGGAATGTTACCGGAATGTTTCTTCGCTATACCGCTCCTGCCGTACTTGTCGCCATTGCCGTTCCCGACGCTTGGTTCTTAACGGCGGGGTTTTTTGTCGCCGGGATATACGGCGGGTGCGGCAAACTGTTGCCGACGGCGTGGTACACCAAAGCCGCCGAGTTCGCAGCTGGCGGCATTGTTTTTTTGCTGATGTGGGAGGGGATATGGATTGGGATACCCTCATAAAATTGGTTGAAATAGTGATTTTGCCCTTGATTGCTTTTTTGTGGCGGGAAATTCAAGCCGTTCGGGGCGGTTTGGACAGGCTTGAAAGAGAATTTAGAGACCACAAAGTACATGTCGCCCAGACGTATGCGACGGCATCGG
>UMHE01023523.1_pt1 | contig 31414 bp, 10 predicted proteins | sample 1965451 | NCBI WGS metagenome assembly UMHE01 (sample SAMEA4836090, study PRJEB28245) | human gut metagenome | biome: gut microbiome; material: fecal sample | place: Denmark | collected 2008 | reverse complement strand
TTTTTGTTTATCCCGATTTTTTATTGTACTTTTGCAGCCAATGCGGCGCCAGCCCCATTATTCATTATTAAATTGTAAATTATTCGTATTAATAAATGTATATAGCAATAGCAGGAAATATCGGTAGTGGAAAGACAACACTCACCAAGATGCTTTCTAAACATTATGGATGGAAACAGTACTTGGAGCCCGTGGCTGAAAACCCCTATATCGATGACTATTACAAGGATATCTCGCGATGGGCACTCAATATGGAGGTATTCTATCTGAAGCAGAGATTCAAGAATCTGTTAGAGATCCAGCACAGTAAAGAGACGGTCATCCAGGACCGCACCATCTTTGAAGGTGTCTATGTCTTTGCGGCCAACAACCGGAAGATGGGCAACATGGACCAGCGCGACTACGAGACTTATATGGAGCTTTTCGAGTCGATGATGGAAGTGGTAGAGATGCCTGAACTGATGATTTATCTCCGTTCTTCAGTTCCTCACCTCGTGAAGAATATCCAGAAGCGCGGCCGTGATTATGAGCAGAAGATGCCTCTGGATTATCTGGAAGGTATCAACAATCTTTACGAAGATTTCATCATGAACAAGTATAAGGGCAAGGTGCTTATCGTAGAAGTAGATAATCTCGATTTCGAGCACAATCCCAAGCAGTTTGGTGAAATCATAGATAAGATAGATGCCAAGCTCTTCGGGCTGTTCTCTTAAAGGTAAAAAAGCTTTTAAAGGTAAAAAAGTAAAAAGGTAAAAGGGTAAAAAGAACCTAACCCCTTTGCGCCCCCGTTCCTAGCGATTCCATCGCTAGTCCAATTCAACATTTAACATTAACAAAAATGCATATAGCAATAGCAGGAAATATAGGTAGCGGCAAGACAACATTAACCAAGATGCTTGCCAAGAGATATGGCTGGAAAGCTAATTTCGAGCCGGTTGATAATAATCCATATCTGGCTGATTATTACAAGGATATGGAGCGTTGGTCGTTTAATCTTCAGATTTACTTTCTGAACAAGCGATTCCATGATGTTGTGGAGATTTCCCGTTCAGAGCAGACCATCGTACAGGACAGAACCATCTTTGAGGATGCGCGTATCTTTGCGCCTAATCTTCATGATATCGGTATGATGAGCGATAGGGATTTCAAAAACTATACCGATCTCTTTGATCTGATGATCAGTCTGGTAAAACTCCCTGATCTGATGATATATATCAAGAGCAGCATTCCTACGCTCGTGAAGCATATCGAGAAGCGTGGCCGCGATTTCGAGAAGAGCATCCGCATCGATTACCTCCAGGGTTTGAACAAGCGTTATGAGGATTGGATCAAGGATTATAAAGGTCGCCTCATCATCATAGATGGTGATAATCTGGAGTTCGGAGAGAATCCTGAAGACTTCCGAAAGGTTACCGACCTGATAGATGCCGAGCTCTTCGGCCTGTTTGCTGAAAAGGAGGTTTAAAGGGCTTTTAAAGGTAAAAAGGTAAAAGGGTAAAAAGGTAAAAAGAACCTACCCCCCCTTGTGCCCCCGTTCCTAGCGATTCCATCGCTAGTCCCCAAGTCCTTATCATAAAGGTAAAAAGGTAAAAAAGTAAAAAGCGCAACCCCGCTAGGCGTCAAAGGAGAAACGCCTGGCGGGGTTGCTTTTTATGGTTGTACAGCTAAAAGGTATATGGTTGTACAACTAAAGGAGTTATGGTTGTACGACTAAAGGGTGTATGGTCGTACAACTATAGGGTATATGGTTGTACAACTATAAGGGTTGTAGTTGTACGATTAAAAGGTGTTGTCACTAGGCTCAGCAGACCTGCTGACTGCAGTCGGCAGAGCTGCTGACTAGGCTCAGCAGGTCTGCTGAGCCTAGTGGCAATCTTCGAAAAGCAGTCTCCTTGAACTCAAGGAGTAGTCTCCTAAAACTAAAAGAGACGTTTCCTTGAACCCAAAGAAACGTCTCCTTTTGCTTATTCAATCATATCCTTTCGCTTATTCAAACATCTGAATACGCTTATTCAATCATATTCTTTTGCTTATTCAAACATCTGAATTCGCCAGCAGAACTATCTCCTTCCTCCAGAAGAACCGGATGCTTTGTAGAACTTACCTTTCTGGCTTGAGATGAAGATGCCGCCTTGAGCAGAGGCTTTATCTACTTGCTGGCCATTGAGATTATAGAAAACCTCTTTCTCATCCTTCTTTTGCAGGGTAGGAGAGGCGATGGTAGTCGCGCCAGGAGCAATGGCGAAGCGGATGGAATGCTTGCCCAATGCCAGATTATCCTGGTTGTTCTGACTAACCATTTCTTTTGGCAACCAGGCTCTGTTAGCAGCCAGCGTAGAACCGGTATACTTGTAGAAACCGATACCCCAGGTACTCTTGTATGACAAGACGTAACCCTTGTTGTTCTCAACAGGAATCGCTTCATACTTCGGATTACCCTTCAGGATGGTAGCTGCAGTACTTTCGCTCGATGTAGGGTGGAAGTAATATTCACCTACCGGACCATAAACCACATAGCCTTTGTTGGCATTGATGACCGTAACAGGTGTAAGCGTCATGGTGAGGTCATAAACCAGGCTCGTCGAGTCATTCCTATCATGAGCCGTTGCGGCATACGCAATCACCTGTGTTGGTACCTTGGCATTGAAAGGCAGGCAGATGGTACTCCATCCATATTTTCCTTCCTCATAGCCCTCTATCTTTTTGATTTCCAGTTTGTAAGGGTCTACCAATACATATTCTATAGCCTTGGTAGCACTTCCCAGTCCGCCACGCTGGTTGGCAGCACGTATACAGTAGAAGCCATTACCATAGTCATTGAGATTAATCTGGTTCTCTGTCGTGTTTGCCTTGTAGATCCATTTGCCTGTTTTCTCATCCAGCTTAAAGATAAAGTAGCAGAGCGCCTCTTTCTGGTCTTTCCACTGCAGAAGGTTGTCGTTGGTAGAGATGCTGTCTTTCCAGATGATATGGTTTTCTGTATCTACCTTTTCCTTATCCTCCAACTCTTCGTCTTTTTTCGATTGCAATCCCGATTCAGCATCAATCTGCTTGCAGAGTTCCTGAGGTTCGAAGGCATCCGTACCACTCATCACGTTGCGGATATTGTAATCTGATGTATTGGTCAGAATGCAGTCGTCTGAGCCAGGGGCAGGAGAGCATGCGGCAAGCGAACGGGTTCCCAATGGAATAGGGGTATTAGAGTCATCCACACTGTTGTATTCGTGGAATCTTACTACCAGTCCAGAGGTCATTCTGGTCCATCCATAGGTTCTTGGCTGGGTATACATTTTCGTATTGAGGAATGTACATGCCGGCGAATTGTTCCATGGGCGTGCCAGTGTCCAGTCATTGCCTTTGAGCTGTGTTGGCTTGTCTGTCTCCGGCCTGATGGTACAGTTATTGAAGACATATCCCCATGCCTGGCCTTCTTCTGTATTAGGAGCTGCAATATTGTTACCTGTTCGGTCACGAACGATGATATTGCATTTCTCAAACCAGATGTCGCCATTTCCGCAAATCCAGTCTACCACTCCTGCCAAGTCACAATTCTCGAAATAGCTGCGGTAGTCGGCTGCTGAGTTGGAAGAGAAATAGGTGTCCTGCCAACTCATGAGTGCTACATTCTTCAGAATGCTTCTGTTGCCTCGGTCGCAGAAAGCAACAGCACGACCGGCGCCACTGGAATTTTGCCCGGAAAATGAACCCCAATAGTCGAACTTGTTCTCCAGGGTGAGGTCCTGTGCATAGAAGTCATGGGTATCTTTTGTCAGGTTGATGGTTGCCGTATAGCTGATACCTTCCACGATAGGATGGTTCCATATTCTTACCCCTTCCTTGCTTTGTCCGATGAGCGAGATGTTCGACTTTGTGATATCCGTCATGTGGTTATTCTGTCCGTCCATGTCCGTGCGAGAATTACCCTTTTCATCTTTAGGTGCATCCTTTGGGTCTTTACTGCATGAGATGGTGGTGTTTCCTGTCAGCTGATAGTCTCCATCCGGAACGAAGATATAGTAACGGTGATCCGTCTTGTCGTTATTGTTTGCTGCCTTGATAGCCGCATCCATGTCTCCATTCCTGCCTTCACCCTCGCCTACGATGAAGTCGAAGGTATGTCGGTGATAACGGGTATCATCTTTCGCTACATGCAGGGTAAGGGTGATTTCCTGACCATAAGCTCTTCCGTAGATGTCCTGATCTGGCTTAATCGTTAATGTCACAGTTCCTTCTGATGGCAAATCCCAGTATTTAATGATTTGTTCCTTACCGATGCCGGTAGAAGAAGTAATATCTCCATACGTATAGTTGGTGGCTTTCATCGGACGGTTGAAGTTCAGTTTGATGACACCACTTCTTGGAACATCGTAGAGTTCGATGGTATTTCCTTTATAGGTTTTGCCATTTACTGTCATCTCATTTAATGTAGGAGCATTCGTAGGCGTATCAAATTTGAATTTGATAGGGTAGGTCTCCACGACAATACCGCTCTGTGTTTTGACGGTAGCCACGCATTCTGGCGAAAGAACGGTTGCCTTGGTCACTGTAACCGTACCTTTCTCTGTGGCAGTACCGGTAACCGCTGGTATCGTATCATTGTCATTCTCCCATGGACTTAACGTGAAGGTGACGCATTTGTCTGTACCATTCATCTTTTCCTGAATCTCAGTAGCATTCAAAGTCGTACCCTTGCAGGTCAGTGATTTGATGGTTGCCTTAGTGGCGGTTTGCGGCTTATATGTTACACTGAAACTCTTGCTGTATGCACCATCGCCCTGATTGAATTCTACCTTCTGGATGGAAGATGCACCTGTACAGGTTACCGAAGCCTCCTGATTGCTCAGCGTAACGGTTTCTCCAGCTATCGTCAACTTCTTGTTGTCTTCTGTTGCCGTCCATTTCGCCACACAGTCTTTTGTTGATGGGAATTCAACGATAGAGCCTTGGTTTATCTGTATTCGTTCCGGATGATCCGTATTCGATACGTTGTTGAATTTACCTTTACTACCATCTAGGGTAATCTTGAGATCGATACTCTTTCCTTCCTCCGTCTCCAATTGGGTAACGAGAATACCCTTTGTTCCCTCATAGTTGATGGTAGGTGCACCATCGTTTTTAGCGAAATGCCAGGTTGCTGTAGCCTCCTTTGTGAGGTTGAGGATATTGAATTCATTTGGCTTGAATACCGGGAACATACGGATGAATTTCTCCGGAGCCTTGTAGGCTACACCTATTTTATATTCTTTTCCTGCGCCATCCACCCAATGGTCGAGTGTATTACCCTCATAGTAAAGGGTTTTGTTCTTTGGAATGACAAACAGGTCACCGTGTTCCACCCATGTAGCCTCCGGAGAAGTTCCTTCTGCTTTATCTCCGGCATTGTAGGTGATGTAATAGGTATTCTTCATCTCCTTGAAGCAGACTTGCAGATTGCGGTGGTTGGTGATGTTGCCTTCCAATACATATCGGGTTCGGATATTGTCAGATGTAAGATAATGATCCTTTCCCGTCTGATAGTTCTCTGTCTTCTTGAGATCAAAGACAGAATACTTGGTTGTACCGTCGTCATTCATCTCCAACAGGACAAGCGGTTCTCCGTTCTCATCCAATGTATTGAGGTCAAGAATCTTGTCCAGTTCATATCCCTTCTTTCTGTTGAGCGTTATTCTGACGCGTTCACCCTTATGGAATGCCAGACCGCCATCTTCCAGCTTTTTGAGTTCGTGGTTCCCATCAGTTGTAACCAGTTGGATATCCTTGATGATGCCACGCAAGTCGTCATTGGTTGCAGCATGCAGGGTTACCCAGTTGGCTGCAAGCATCTTGATTTCCAGCCACTGGTAGTAGGAATGGTCATCTCCAATCTTGATAGCTGCTCGGAGATCCGGGCTCTGGGTGGTATGTGTATAGACATACATATAGGATTTTGCTCCCTTCTCCTCTTCTTCGAGTGTAGGCAATCCCGCTTTCTTTCGTTCGCTGTTGGTACGTTCTCTGTCGAGCGTAGGAACTGAATCGTCTATCGTCGTCGTGGTAATCTTGGAATACGACATGAGGGAAACCTTGGTTCCTGTACCAGATGGAAACCAGAGGGTTGTACCCGGTCCGAAGGCGCACCAGTTGTCAAACTGTCCGTTTTTGATATATCCCTTTTTGCCAGTATCGCACCAGAGGGCAACATCTCTCCAGTGTTCCGAATCTACACTGTTTTCACGCACTTTCACCCATACTTTTGAGGTCCAGAACATCTGCTTGTTCTTTCCGATATTCACGGTTTGAGCGCTTACCTTTCTGGCTTCTTTCGTTGAAGGATCTGTTGAAGACTCTGTAGAAGCGTCTTCATATTCCTTCACTTTTCTGGCGAAGTCATATCGGATGAGAGGATCGTTGACACGATTGTCCTGGGTGGAAGAGTTCTCTTCGAATACCGGAACCAGAGTGATGGTTTCTCTTTTCGTGCTGAAGGAATAGGTATTGCCCAGTTCGTATTGCTTGTTTGTATCATCACCCTGCTTGACCCAATATTTGAGGGTATATTCCTTTTCAGATGCTGTTCCATCATCTTTGATGCTCTTGAAGAGGGTATAGTTGGTAGGGATGGTAAAGGAGCGGACGTTGAGCATATCGTCCGGTTTGATGCTGATGGCATTCTTGAAGTTGCCTTTTTCGTCCTTGCCGTTGACACGAACATTGTCAATGTTGAATATTACACTACCCATCTTTCCTTCTTTAAAGTGGGCGATGATGGTACGGTCCTGGTCGTTGGTTGTGAAAGAATAGGTTTCTCCCACATCTTTTCTATCCTTGCCATCCATCCAGTAGTCTACGATATAGTTGGTAGCCGCTTCGGCAGTCATTGTCACCTTGGTTTCTGGTGTATACCAACTTTCTATATGAGTAATATCTCCCAGCTTTCCCTGTTCGCTGTAGAAGTTGTCATATTTCGGTTCGATGGAGACCGTTCCGAGTTCGGCTTCTGATGACTTGAGGGTTATCTTATGCAATACTTTTCTTGTGTAGATAACTTCCAGCTTGTTCTCACCTTCCTGAACGGTATATTCATAAGGTGAAGCCGTATAGGTGGTTTCGCCTATCTTGATTCCGGTATAATCATATCCGTATTTAGGGGTAGGGGTAATGGTGAGTTTTTCACCGGTTACGTAGTGTCCACCGGTATTGGCGTGGCCGCTCTTTGTGTCACCTTCCAGCGTCACTTTTGTATCACATGCATTTTCCACCTTTTCGTTAGGGAAGTTGGTCGGGTCTGGATTCGAGATGGTGTTGGTGTAGCTGAAGTTTGCCAATAGCGGATAGGTGGCAGTGATGGATTCAAAGAACCAGTTGTCTGCCAGTGAACCTTGTTTCACGTAAGGTGTCAGGGTGATGGTTGGTTCGTCTCCCTTGTAGGTGAAGGTTACGGTTTTACCATCTTCTGATACGTCTGCATCTTTCAGTATCAGAGAATCCTGATTGGCAGTATCTTTCAGTTTGATCTGAACTTGATTATCTGCTGGTCCGAAGATAGTCGGCTGTCCATCGTTCTCTGTATCCACTTTGCTCGAAGCCTTGACGGTTACTTTCATTCCATACATGGCAGGAAGAGAGAATTGAGTACCGTTCTTTACCAGTGCACCTTTACCGCTGAGAGCATTCATGCGCTCATCGGTATTCTCTATTTTTCCTGATTTCGTATTGATATTCAGTGCCACATCCTGTGTCTCTGTTGTTTTTCCATCTATATGGATGGTTATAGGACGGGTATAGGATAGATTTTTTTGTATATGTTCGCTGTATATATTGAGTGCAGGGGCTTCTGAATGGTCGAGATTCCATACAATAGTTGCCGAATCGTTGTTGTCGTATAGATGGTAAGAGTTTGCCCTCATCTTCGGTTTGAGGGTAACATTGGTGGTAAAGTTATATGAGTTGCCAGGTGTATAATCCTTTGCTCCATCAGTCCAGGATTCAAAGGTATAGCCAGGTTTGGAGAACGTATTGCCCGATGGCATGACGGCATTTCCGTCCTTGTCACATTTTATCTTGGTCGGATATTTGCCGATGATGCCTTCTTGGGGTTCAAAGGTCAGCATTTTGATACCATTTGAACTGCCAGTAGTGTTACCGGAGATTTTGAGGTCTACGATATATGCGTTTTGATCAAGTGTGAAGTTTTCAAACTTGATTTGGCAGTTGGTGCGGTTGACATCGAGTGTGAGCTCTTCACCCTTGGCGGTTACAATTGATACGTTGTGGATGGTTACCCAGTCAGCATCGCCGTCTCCCTTAACTGATACTTTGATACCACGTGTGCCACCAGTTGCAGCCTGAGTCAGTACGATTTTCGTAATGCTCTTTAATGGAGAGGTTACGGCACTCGGTTCGCTCTTACTGTATTCTCCTTTATATTTGGCAGTTATCATGTAACCGGTATAATTCGAGAATTTTGATTGCCAACCATTCGGGTCTACACCCACACCATTCAGGGTAAAGGTGAGCTTTTCATTGCTGAATTCTGTCCATTGGGTTACGGTTTTGCCGATGGTTGTTTTACGGTCAATGTCATTCCATTCCGTAAAATCGGTGGAGTAAAGCAGCTGTTCTGTTTGTGCCCACGCACTCCCCATCCATCCCATCATCACGAGGAGGATGAGGGAACGGAGGAAGTTGCCGGTTGATATCTTATTCTTTCTATTCATATCTTTCTGTTATTTTATCATGATTTTTCTGTTGCCAAAGATGTAGATGCCATCAGGGAAACCACTGTAGGTGGCGGTGCCTGGACGGACATCCAAGATGCGATAAAGCTGACCGGTGGTTGAGAATACCTGCAACTGGGTGGCGTAAGTACTCTCTATGCGTACACGATGAGCTCCGATAGGGCGGATGAAGAGGGATTCGCCGGCTGGTGTATCATCGTTACCGTTTATTTCCGGTTCTATCCTGTCGATGCCTGTCGTCTCGCTGATGCGGATTACAGAAGGAACGGCTGAAGAACGGGTTCCGGCATTCGTACTCTCTTTAGTCAGATAGGTACGGAAAGGCATTACGGTCTGTGAGGTTGCTGTATTGCAGAATCCTGTTCCCTCAGCATTGATTGCATAGATGCCTCCGTTTGCCACTTCCTTGGCAGCGAAGGTTCCCCGGTGGGCATAGCCATTGCTTTCGGTCTTCATATCTGTTGTGATAGGAATCACGATGGCTTTCTTCTGAGGTTCTTCGCTCGCAAGACCATAAGCATGGAAAGTGATAGTCTGAGGATCTTCCTTCTTGTTCAAGAGACTGTTGTAGAACTTGCTGGAAAGGTCGAACTCATAATAATACTCACCCGGGAAACGGATGATATAAGGTACTCCAGCTGTCAGCGGAATATAATCCTGATATTCGTGTTCCTTAGCGTAATACGAATCATCATCCCATCGGTAAGCCCAGTCTTTATAGGTGTTGACAAAGAAGGAATTAGAGAACTGGTAATTCCATTTTGCCGCATTCGCACTTTCATTCATTGTTGTACCAGGTCGCTGGAAGGTGGCTGTCTTCTCCGTTTCATTCACACCAGTCAATCCTCGCAGCCAGAACTCATGGTGCAGGGTGTGCGTGTTCGTGGCTGGGTTAGCCAGTTCATCTTCTGTTGGTGTGCCATAGAAATGGGTAATTTCACCATTGAGCGAAGCTACTGCCTTTTGTACGGTGAATGGCAGACTGATACCTTCCCATGCTCCTGTTGTATTTTCGGCATAAAGCATCGGCTTGCGAACATACCAGGCATGCTTGGTTACCGAGAATTCAAGAGGCACGCAGAAGTCGTTGTTATCGCAGGTTTCGCCCTCGCTGTTCTCGTTATTAGCTGTGCGCTCTACGAGATGGAGGAATGGGGTAGCGTAGGTTGTTTCTCCTGTTTTCACGATGTGATGTCCCTGGATGCTGCCCTCCTGTGTCTTTTCGTCATAATTCAAAGCCTGATGAACGATATCGTATGCCTCGTTATCTTTGCTTACATCATCGGCTGCGGTATAAACCAGGAGGTTCTGGGTAACTCCATCCTTTATGGTAAGGTTGTCATAGACCTCCGGTTCATCCCTGTCGGTTGCAGCAAAGTTGATAGCTGTCGTTGTAGGGATATGAACAAAGGTACCCATGTGCTTGGTATCCAGATTGTAGGCATTGTAGTGGAAATAGTCTTTCTCGGTATTTCCGTAATATGCATCAGTGCGGTATACGCGATTGGTCATGTATTTATTCTGCTGCGATGCTATCTTGGCAGGATAATCTGCTGGAGTAAACTGCAGGTTCTGTCCCCAGAAGAGGAAGTCGTTCCTCAGCTCTCCACTGTTCGTCTGCTCTCCATGGTTCTGATATTGATTAAACTGTGGGAGATAGTTGCCTATTCTTTTTTCCTTTTCAGTCTCTGTTGCAGCCTGATAACCTTGTGCGCGAGCCTGGTCGATTGTATGCGTCTTGTCATGACGGGTTTCGGTCTGACCATAGTTAGGCTGGTCGCCGTCCTGACCTTTACGCAGATAGGTAATACCCGTATTATTGCCCGTGATCTCATCTGTTCGATGAGCGTATTGATAGTCGCCGTTGGCATAATAGTCGTATACATACTTCAGTGCCAACGTGTCTGCATTTGTACTATTACCTTGTTTTGCTCTCAGATAGTATCCGTTCAGAACGTAAGCAACCTTACCATACTTAAAGTCATCGTGTGTATAACTCTTTTCGGTCTTTTTGCCATCCCAACCATATACGATAGGCTTATCAGGGGATGAGGCTGGAGCATACTCAAAGCAGCAGTGGTATTCACCTGTAGATGAGGTTCCCTTTGTATTGCCTTTCGCAGCGATACTACCCGTAGTCAGACCGAGGTTGTATATTTTACCTTGGTTCTCTGAGAAGAGTGACTGTTTTTCGCCTAATCCTTTTATGACATGTCCGTTGCCATGCAATATACCCTTGAAGATGGCTTTACTTCCGTCATAACCTTTAGGAATGGTCAGGTCGTTCTGGAGGATGAACTGGGCATTTTCTTGTATCTTTGTCGTATCCACGAAGTTGATGAACGCCGTCAGGTCGCTGGCATCGTTGATGTAGATGCGAGGATCTGCGAAATATGATTCATTCTTGGCACGCTGGATGGCTTCCGGAAGATGGAGGTTTACGCCCGTCTTATGAGGATCCATCTGATGATAGTTGTGAACCACGAGGGTATCGCCTGCCGTCATGGTAACCGGGAATATCGTTTCGTAGTCATCTTTATCGTTGAAACCTTTGATGGTAATACCCAACTGTACGCCGTAGCCGTTCATGAAGTAGTAGGCAGGGATGTCCAGATAATCCTGGGTCTTGTCATAAACGCTACCTGCAAAGAGGTCTGTTCTGTTCTCGTCTATCTTGTCTCCCTGCTTGTAGGTATTCTCTGAATTCTTGGTATTCTCCGAATTCTTGTTATTCTGGAACCAGGATTTCGTTTCATCAAACTCGGTTGTTGTCTTTCCGTTTCCATCTTTCTTCAACTTACCTATGTGCCAGAAATAGCCGCTGGCAGCAAAAGCCTGGTCGGCAGCAATCTTCACCTTGTCTTTCTTGAGTCGGATCATCTCTCCCGGCAGAGCACAGTTGTCGATGGTGATATGACCGGTGAAGGTAGGTCCCTGTATGTACTCGATGGTAAGGAAGATGGTATAGAGGTATTTTTTCCCAGTTTCGTTCGGCGCATCAGCCTCCAGTTCGAGTGTAGCCAGACATTTTTTGGAGAGATGATTCTGATAATGATCTGGGTCGGAATTATCTCCTAAGTCATCCAGTCGGAATGTAATCCTGGCATCTCCTGTCATGTCTTTAGGAAGCGTGCTGTTGTATACCATATAATTATTGGTTCCTTCTGTTGGTGGGGTCATCGAGAGTAGGGCAGCAAAGCCATTTTCCTTTTGGCTGTTTTCTACGGTAGGACCATTATAGGTCTTATCCGAAGATGCACCTACATAGAGCCGGTAATTCTGTGGAGCATTCTTTTCCAAATCACATTTATAGCCATCCTCATGTCCGCTTCTCATCTTCCAACTCTTGAGTGTAACAGTCTGGCCGGCTTTCAAACCTGCAAGAGCGGTCAGTCCATCTGAGTTATCGTTGTAGAAGGTGATATGTTTCTCATAGGTATAACCTGTGATGTGGGCATTATAATAATAGTGGTATCCGGTAACATACCAGTAATGGATTTTCGACAAGGTGTCTGGATCTTCTCCATTCATGGCATAGAAACCTGTAGGCGAACAGTCGTCAATGATATAACGGTTGTTCTTGTTGTTATGCATATTCGTAGGGAATACGAAGTTACCTGTCGTTTCGAGGAAGTCTTTCTTTTCATTATTTGGTCGCTCGTGTATATTGTCGGCATATACATATCCACCACCTTCACCATCCCGGGCATAAACAAGGTTCATCTCGATGACACCATGAATAGGACCGTAGTAGATGATTTCCTGCATTTTCTTGTTTTCTGGATTAAGGATTTCCTGTACATTCTGAATCTTCAGCGCATAGCCCGATGCGATACCTACCATGTTCTTGGCGGTACCATTGTTGCGCTTCTGGAATGTGGTTACATCCTTTTTGTCTGATTTGATAAACTGCTCGATGTACTCTTGCTTATTCGCCTGATAAGACTTATCTCTTTCTGTACCATTTTCGTCATACCAGGTATCTGTAAACTTCGTGTTTGAAAGAACTGCACCCACATAATGGATGTTGTTCACCAAACCCATATAGTTTCTTGCCTTTACCTGATAAACCGATTCGGTAACAGGTCGGGTCTGCAGTTTATGATCGGTAGTCAATGCTATCTTGTCTGTAGCCTCCATTTTGATTTCACCCACACGAGCGATAGAGTAAGGAGTCTTGTTGATTTCATTGACCGTATAGTCGCGTGCTCCGAGCAGAGAGAAACAGTTGTCTTCGAGTCGGAGAATGTCCAGTCGTTGGAAGGTATTGATAATCTTAGGGTCTTCGATGGTATGCTCCGCAAAACCATATCCTGTGATATCGGCACTGCGGAAGCCCTGAGCATAGGAGAGGTGACCATCGCCGAAGATACCGCCCTCGCTGTCATACTCATAGAATTTATTCTCATAGATGCCTCCCAAAATAGTTGGAATCGTATCGGTTTTTAAATATTTCCCAGGTTCTGAGATAAAGCGATAGGTATATTTATTGTTCTTGTGAGCCTCATCGTTTTTGTAATACCGGTAATAGTAACCATAAAGATCGGTTCCTGCAGGAAGATTGACTTCCTTCATATCCTGCTGTGAGATAGTGATATGTTCTTTCTCTTTACTGTCACCCACCAGGATGAGGGTATTTCCTCCGAAACCAGCCGTAGTACCATCCGGAAGCGACTTTAACTCTTCCTGGTGTTTTGTACTATTGGTAAAGGCTTTATCCACATTGAAATCCTTTGTCAGCTTGAGTACCGTGGTGTTATTTGCCAGGACAGAGGTGCCCTGGGCGAGGGAATATCCTCCGCCATAAATAGCTTCATCAATATTGATATGTACTTTGTCCCAATCCATAGATGGGGTTGCGGTATCTACTTTGGTGAAATAGTCATCCTTGCTGAATTCGGTTTTACCTACCCGGGTACCGTTATCTATCGCCACGATGTCATCATATACACCCTGCGAAACCAACTCACCGGCAAGCAGATAAATCTCCTGCTTGATGGTTGGAGACTTTTCGCTGCCATTGTCATTCTGCAAATTTTTGTTTTTCTTGTCTGTACGGTTCAGAATATACTTTCCACCATGCTTCACCTGATAATAGGTAGGATAACCCACCTTTACCTGGGTTGAACCATAGACATAACCAGAATAAGAACCGCCGGTAACCGAACGGAAGACGTGACCATTGAGGATATCCACATTGGTAAGACCGATGACATTACCCTGCTGACCGCCACCATAGATGAAGTTGGCTGATACGCCGCAAGGCAGGAACTTACCGCCATCCGTCTTAGGTTCTGAACAATTTACACTATCACCCATGATGACGTTGGTATTGCCATATACGTAACTCTCCATACCATATCCGGCACCATAGATGTTGAGGCTGGAGTATTCTGGATTGGTAGCCAGATATTCGTTCGATTTCTCCAGTTTTGCCTTTTCCTTACCGGCAAGCATATCGCTCCGGAGGTCGATGGTAACGTCGCCTCTCACGGTTCCCGCCTTGTAGCAGCCGCCATAAACGCAGCCGCCCTGGTAAGCTTCATTGTTTACGATGGTTGGTTCAAACTTGTTCTTGATGGTAAGCTTGATGAATGGTTTCTCAGAATGAGCTATTCCCAGCAGATAACCACCCTCGTGGGTAACCTCTCCCTTATAGTCGTAGTTGGCATTGTTGCAGCCACCTACAATCTTGCTGGTGATGGTAAGTTCCTCTGGGAATTCATAGTCAACCACCTTTCCTGTTGCATCAGGATAGATGTTCATGTTACCTCGGTTTCCGCCACAATAGAAAGAACCGATGGTACAATTCTTCAAGTTCTTATCCCATTCCAATGTTCCCTGGATGTTCATCTCTACCGGCTGGAAATAGAGGTCGATGAGATGAGGATATACCAGTGGGCGCTGTGCTTTCTCCGTTGGCAGATAAAGAATATCGATGTCATTGTTGGAAGGATCGTTCTCCCAGTCGATGGTATCGGCTAAGTTCAATTCCTTGCTGGCATCATAGTAATCGCCATTCAACTTCTGGAACTTGTTCATGAAGTTGTTGTCTTCTGATGCCGTGAAGAGTGCATCACCGTTACAGCCCATGAATACGCTTCGGATGTTGACATGGCTTCCAATCTTGAGGTTCACGCTACCTACTGTTTCGACAGATGACGTTGCAGCTTCTTTTACTTTTACTTTCAATACCGTAGCAGAGTTACCTCCACAATATACATCGCCCTTGATGAGTACAGAATCGTTCTCATTGTTACCCATAATCTGGATATTCACCTTGTTGGTCATCGGTCTCCATGAATTGATGTTCACCATCTTCAGGGCATCACTTGCTGCCTTATGTGAAGGCATGTTTTCTCTCATCGGTACGGTGAATACCAATGGAGTGGTTTCCGATTTCGGGTCGTTCGGGTTGAGCGGATAGTTCTCGTTGACGGTAACCTGGGTGTTGCCCTTTCTGTCGAGGGCATAGAGGTAGTCACCGTTTCCGGCTCCATATACATCGCCGTAAATCTTACCGCCATATATATTAATATGTGTACCGGAGCCGTTGTTGTCAGTAAATTCACCATTCTTAACGCTTACGTTAACATAGCCCGAAACATCGTTTCCGCCGTAAACATTGCCATGGATGAAGATGGCTTTGTTGCTATTTTGGGCTGAAGAATTTCCGATATTTACTGCGGTACCATTGATGACATCACCCATCATACCGCCACCGAAGATGTCATGGCAGTCAATAGCCTTGATATTGATGGTGGTAGAATCTACAGAGTTGTAGAATCCGCCACCAAAGACTCGGCGACAGAAGATACCACCGGATCCTTCTACGTGGGTATTGCCCACCACCTTGCCGGAGTAGCCACCACCCACGATGTCCATCACGGAAAAATCGCCCAAGAAGTGCTTGTATTCTTCGCCCTTCTTGATATCGTCTACGTGACCTCTGTTGTTATCTTCTTCCATGTTGATTTTCACATGGGTATCACCCTGGATGACGGTATGTTTTCCATAGCCGCCACCGAATACGCAGAAGTGAGGGGATCCCACCTTATTATATATCTCCTTCCATGCCATGGTTTCGAAGAATTTCTTATCCACTCCATATGCCACCTTGGTACTATCATGCAGCAATCCCTTTTCCATGGTGAGATGGGCATCTTTGCCTACCACGCATGCTATGTTTCCACCGGCATAGATGTTGTGGTTGATTTTGAACTTCAATGCCTGGTGGTTGTACTGTGGAGAGTAGATGAAACCTTCAATGATGCTTGCCGGTTCCCAGGAACGGGTATCTGCCAGCCAGTAGGAGGTGAGCATTGCCTGTCCACCCTTGATATATACGTTGGTGTTACCTCTAACGTCTGCCGAGGTGATGGCAAGAGAATCCTGGCCATTGACGATGATGCTGTCGCAACTGCCCAAGCCTCCGCCATAGATGCCATGACCTATTTTTCCATCATAGATGGTGACGAAGGTGTTGCCGTATACAGTTCCGTTCTGACAACCACCATAGATTTTTTCCATCAGCAATGGTAGCATGGTAGGATTCGTCTTGGCATCAGGATGCGCCATGTTTTCAGGTTTCGAAGGATCTTCGAAACCGCCGTCTTTTGTCCAGTATGGATAGGTGATGCCTGGTCGGTCTATCAGCAATTTTGTATTGCCGTGGATGGCGCCCAGACTCGTAACGTCGTGACATTGGGTGACAAGACGACCCTTGCCGCCGGCGAATACCTGCGAATAGATGGCGGCACCACGGATGTTGACAAGGGTAGAGTCTAAGACGTTTGCCACATCGCCTCCGCCATATACGCTTCCGATAACCAGGGTACGGTCTATCTCAATATTGGTATTTTTCAAATGCAGTTTTCTACCATATACATGTACCTCCGTCTTCTTTACGCTTGCCATATCAGGGAAGTCGATGAATTCTCCATTCTTGTTCTTTACCGACTCCACTCCGGCACCGCCGCCGTATACGTTCTGACCAACGAAGCCCGCCTTGATGAATATCTTGGAGTTGCCACCTACCTTTCCGAAGTCATAGTCTTTGCCCGTGGTATAGTCTCCGAAAGGCACAGCACCGAGACCTGCACCATAGATGTTTTCGCAGAAAAGCTGGCAGTCGGTTTCTACGTAGGTACTGTCTGTTACATATCCTGAGAAACCACCACCATGAATGGCCTGGAAAGAGAAGCCCGGTACACCGAGCGTCCAAGCCAGACGACTTACGCGATAGCGACGGAAGGTTGCCGGGTCGCTGCCTGTACCATCCACACTACCATAATATTTTATCTTCTCTTCTTTGTCTACTTTCTGGAATTCCTCATAGAGGCTATTCTCGAAAGCGGTGTATGTCTTGAAGTCATTAATCTGACTGAGATAGCGGTATTTTGCTCCATTTACTTCGATGATACCGTTGTCATCTATATGGCTACCCGGCTGTGCATATACCTTCGTCTTTTCCACCTTGGTGTTGGCACCAAAGCCGGCACCGAAGACAGAGAACTGAGGGTCGGCAACATTCTTGGCGCTGATATACCAGCAGAGACCCGGCAGGGTGGTAACGTCGAACATACTAAGCAGTTTGCCGTTCTTGTCTGTGATATCATCAAGAGGGGAGTGGTTGATAACCACGATAGCCTCGCCGGTTCCCTCTTTTACCATTGTTTTATCTGTATCGGTATAGGTTCCTACCAAACAGGCACGGTTGCCGCCACCATAGATATTGTTGTTCTTCTTGAAACTTCCAGAGAGAATCTTATCATTGGTAAAACGGAAGAATTCCTGGGTATCCTTATCCGTTCGAATTCTGCTGATAGCATTCTTCGCTTTTCCATCTGGGAGGTCATTGATGTTTTTTGCCTTCAGAATATCTTCTGTTATCTGCTTGAATTCTGTCATAGAGTTGCAGATTTTCTCGCTCTTAGCCTGGGCTGCCAGCCAGGTAGTGATGTTACCATTCGCATCGGCATTCTGGTTCCATATCCAGGTACCTCCATCCATTTGTACCTTGGTGTTACCCAGGATGTTGGCATAGGTTGCTGTTCCTTCTGTATCCAGTTTTCCGAGTATTTCCTCGGTGTCTTTATTCACGTTGGAGATAGCCACGTCTCCGTAACCGCCACCGAAGATGTCACGGCCCAGCATACCGCCCTCGATATGCACCAGGGTGTTACCATCTACCGTACCATAGGCACAACCGCCATAGATGTTGTACCAGATGGATGGCACGGTATTACCATAATAATCGACTGCAATGGAATTGATAGTGGTAGCTGCAGTATTGGCAACATGGACGAGGGTGTTGCCGTTGATGCGACCCACATTTTCGTATTCTGGAGCCTCGGCTTTAGGCAGACCCTTGCCACCGCCAAATACGGAGCCGAAGATGTCACCACCGATGATATCTACACGCGAATTGTAATCATTTGCCTGATAGCCTAAACTGGTATCTATCTTACCTGATTCGGGGTCTATGCCTGTAATACTTGTCGGTTTCTTACTATAATCACGTTTATAATCTTTATCTTCTTGACCAACATTTGCAATGTCTCCACCGCCATAAACCTTGCCATAGATTTTGGCATCATCGGAAATCTGCACAAAGGTTGTTCCTTTGACACGTGCTACTTTGGTGAAGTAAACGTATTCTTCTTGCTCTGTTTTCTTTGGTGCTACGCCAGCACCACCGCCAAATACATCGCCATAGATATTTCCGCCTTGCACATAAACTTCTGAATGTGAGCTTTCTGAGCCATTACCAACTTGTCCTGTTGCGTTATCCTTACTCTGATAAGGATCACCGAATCCTCCACCATATACACGGTGAAGGAAGGTTTGACCATCTACGGTTACCTTGGTACTTTGGGTTACGGTTCCTGCATATCCGCCACCCAATACACCCAGGATGGTGAAGTTAGGAATACCCTTGGAGTTGTCGAAGACAGGGATGGTTGTAGTCTGTTTGTCTTTTCTGCGGTTGCGGGGACGTGCCATCTGTTCAGTATCGTCATCCACCTCAGCATCATAGTTGCCATATTCTCCTTCCACATTCACCGTCACATCGGTATTGGCTACGGTGGTGTATTCACCATATCCTCCACCGAATACAGAGAAATGAGGGAATTTGTTGTCGTTATACGATTCCTTCCATTCTTCTGTTTTCAGAAGGTCGAATGGAGTCATACCCTTCAGAACCTCTACTACGGCAGTGCCGCCTACGTTGCAGGCAAGATTACCGCCACCATAGATATTATGTGGATTCAGAAAATGAGGATCGCCGTCTGGCGTATCGCTGCCATAGAAAAGACTATCGTATTCTTCGGTCCAATCAATGAAACCTTTCTTTTCATCCCATATCTTGTTCCAGATGACATTGATGGAGAAACTGTCTTTTGGCTTTCCGTTGTCGCCTTCTTTCTGTTCGCCGAAGTCGTGTGCCAGGTTTACGTAGGTATCGCCTGTAACATTGGCATAGGTGAAGGTGAGGTCTTTTTCGTCCTTATCAGTGATATTATCTTTTCCATCCTTATCTGTGATATTACCCTTTCCACCACCGAATATCTGTCCGGCAAAGTGAGCGGCATAGATGTTGACATTGGTGCTGCCCTGTACCTGTGCCAGACTTCCACCGCCATAGATATCTCCATAGATTTTAGGTGCAGTTAGGGTGCTACCGGTAAAGATAACGTTGGTATTACCCTTTACCAGACCTACAGAATCAGGAGTCTGGGTATAGCCGTCGTTTTCCTTATAAGCAAGAGTTGTAGGGCGTTTCGCACGTCCGTTACCGCCAGCGAAGACAGAGCCACGGATGTCAGCGCCATCTCCGATAACCACTTTGGTAGCATAATCTTCATTCTTGCTTTGATATTCTACCACCGCCATATCGCCACCTCCATAGATGTCCTTATAGAAGGTGCCGCCATTGATGGTGACGTTGGACTTGCCGTAGATACGAGCCATATTCCAGAGGGTAGTGATGGTTTTGGTGTCAGTTGTATTTTTGGGAACATACAATTTTGCATCTGCCACACCATATCCACCACCGAAGATAGGGCAATGGAAGGTTCCGCCGGTGATATTGAGTTCTACATTGCCATAGGTCTGACCAAGGGCAGTATAGTCGCTGGCTGTACCACTATATGGGTTGTAAGAATAATATCGGTCGGTTCCACGTCCTCCGGCAAAGATACCATTCTCGCAATAGAAAGTTCCACCATTGATGGTCAGTGAAACAGCTGCATCCTTGTTGTTGCCATATACATTACCGCCCGTCTCACTTGGAATACCTATTTTTGTCCACAATCCCGGACTCATATATCCGCTACCACCTGCATAGATACCGTCTATCGGTTCTTCTTTTGAGCCGAAAACGCCATCCTTGATGATAATCTGGGTGTTGGTTTTGAGAGGATCTACATCGGTATAAGTATTATTTGCGTTATAGCATTTGTAGTGAACCAGTTTGTTTTTGGCATCTTTGTAAGGACCATAAAGCATCACTTCTTCCGTGTCACTCCAATAGGCGATGCTTTGATCTGGTGTATGGGTCTTGGCGTTGTCATCACCATAACCGATACCATTCATACCGCCTGCTCCTGCACCGAAGATGCCGCAGAGGATATTGCTCTTCATTGTATTGCCATCTGGCAAAATCTTGAAGGTTCCGCCGTTGATTGTGACGGTGCTGTAGCCATAGAATGGGTTGTTGATTTTTACATTAGTTGTATTATGGCTACGTCCCAAACTACCGCCATAAAGTTCGGTAACAATCACGCGGTTGTTTTTGTTTGTATCATTGTTATATATAGAATGTTCTGGGTCGAGCAGGATATTGGCTCTACCCATAAAGGTATTCATAGGAACATCATAGGTGTTGCCTTTGTATTCCAAGGTAAATGGACGCTGAGCTCCTAAGGTACCGTTTACGATACGAGCCACCTTACCACTTCTTACGATGATATCCACATCGGCATACATCGCACCCTCGTGGTTTCCTGCTAGGATAATACCGGCATCGTAGTCGCTCTTTAATTTATCTGTTTCATTGTGAGTATCATTCCAATCTCTGTCAATATCCATTGTAATGGTACATTTGATAGGCTGGGTTGGGGTTCCCATCACACCATTCAGCGACTTTCCTGCATCTACCGTTTGTCGTCCACCCGAACAGATAGCAGAGTAGAAGCCCGACTTGATAGTGATGCTGAAACCCTTTTCTTTATGTGGCATGGATTCATTGAAGGCATCAATATTTGACTTGTCGCTTAGCGGATAGAAACGCCCGTCGTTGTTGAAACCGCCGAATATCTGCATAGGGGTGGTTACGGCACCATCGATGGTACCATAATCGATAGCATTATCTTTGAATCCTTCCATCTTGATGCCTTCGCCCATTTCCAGGTTGTTGTATTGGCAGAAGATGTTCTTATAGGAGTCTGTTCCTGTGCTGGTATTCTTAAAGGTGATATTCTCAAATCGGGTATCTCCCCAAAGTTGCAAGCCCTTGTTGAGGTCGGTAATTTCGATGGAGCCACTATATTCTATCTCGTTATATTTACCCGTGATGGTTGCGTTACAGAATAGTGGAGAGCTCTTTGCTGTCTCCCACATATCCTTTGTCAGAATAGCGGTTCCGTTATTCCCTGTAATATTGAAACCGGTAATGTTGTCATTGGTAACATACTTGTTGCTTTCACCCATCAATACGATGATGTTCTCATCCCATGAACCAGCTTTCGAAAGCTTGCTGTAAGCTTCCTTCCAAGTCTTTACTGGTGTTTTATCTGTATCGCCTACATTGGTGTCATTACCGTCTTTTGGATTCAGATAAACCACTCTGGTGGCACTTACCCAGTCTTTGAAAAGTTCTTGTCCTCCGGAAGTAACAGTAACTTTGCAGCTGTATTTGTCGTTATAAGTAGCTTCGTTAGGACGGTTATAGCTGGAGGATGATGCTGATGATGTCTCTGCAATCTTTGTTTCGCCGTTATACCATTCGTATAAGATATGCAGTCCTAAATTTTCATTGCTGTATTCCGTATCGTTGGTTACAGTTACTGTATAGGTATTACCGCTGGTTGTAAGTTTGGCTTCTACATGAATCGCCTTTACCAAAACGGCATTGGTACGTGATTTTCCATCGTTGGCATAAACATACTGATCGTATAGCTGGCGTGGAAGCGAATAGGTACTGCTGGCTGTTTTTATCGGCTTCCAATTGATATTGTCGGTAGATACATACCAATTGTATAAGGCAGTAGAAGGTTTTGGGTTCTCTCCTTCATAAACCTCCAACATGTCTTCTGTCCCTCTGTCCAGCTTGAGCTTGATTGAACTGAAAGCAAACTTTCCGTCAGCATAGGTCCAGGTTTTCTTGTCGAGTTTGTTTTCGTTAATCCAGTCATTGTTCTGTTTCGCAAAGGCAGTTCCGTTTTCAGAAATGTCTTTCTTTAATCCATAGTTATAGCTGTTGGTTCCACTTACCTCGTTAGCTGAAGTGTAGAACCAGGTATTCTTGATTTCATTAGAAAACAGATTTGAATTGTTTTTGTCGGCAAAGACAAAGAGACTTCCTCTGGATATCTTAGTCGAAGTGGTCTTGGTCTGGATTTGCGGACCGTGGAAATAAAGATGAGTTGGTTGAATATCCGTAGAATAGGTTCCATAGGTACTTGAATAGCCAATGCCGCCTGCAATGGTCATCTGACCGGTGAAAGATGAGTTATCCTTATGCATGTTCATCTCCGTTTCGGCAGAGATATTGAAGATTCTGAAGTGATTTTTTTGGTTGTCAACATATCCCACGATACCGCCCACACGGAAATTGCCTTTATATGCATATTTCTCTTCGTTGTCAGTAATCTTGGAATTTCGGATGATGATATTGCTGATTTCAGCAAATTGCGTCAGGTCGGAGGCTACCATACCGATTTTGATGACAGAACTTCCTTGTGGGATATATCCCTTCTTTTTCTCAACCAGCGCATCTTCAATCACAAGGTTGGTAACTGTGGCATATTCTTCCAGTTTAGGACTCTTCTCGTTCTTCGGATTGCCGTAAAGTCTTGAGAACAAGCCCCATGAAGCCTCTTTTCCCGTTTCGTTATCCCATTCTATATGCATATTTTTGATGGTATGTCCATCGCCATCAAAGATTCCGGCAAAGTATCTGTCGGGGTTCTTTTTTATACATTTTGTAGAACCGATTGGTGTCCAGATACCATGCTTCAAATCTATATCCTTAGTCAGTTTGAAGCATTCGCCTGATTTCATTAGCATTTTGCTGCCTGTATTCACATCATGTGCCAGCTTCGCTAATTCAAGGTCGCTGCTGATGATGAAAGGGTCTTCTTTCTTACCCGATCCGCCAGCATATTTATCTGCATAGAATTTCTTGCCGTTGTATTCCTTACCGTAAACTTTTGGTTCTACTTCGAAGCTGAGGCTTTGGGATGTCTGATTGGCATCGGTATAGGTTACCTCTACCGTGTCGGTCTTCTGACTCATCTCCAGGGTAAGGGTTCTTTTATCGTTTGTGATACCTTCGGTTATCTCCTTACCGCCCACTTTCCAGGTACAGTTGCTGTTTCCCTCTGGTAGGGTAAACGAGATGGTTCCTGCTACGAAGTCACAATCTTCAGTTAAGTCTTTCTTTTCCAAGGCTTGTGCCCAGGTTGTCTGTATGCTCATCACCAGAAGGGTAAGGAGCAGTATCATGTTTTTGCGTATTTGTCGTGTCTTAGTTGTTTTCATCTTTCTTTTCTTACAAATCTTACTTGTCTTTTCTTACAATTCTACTTGTCAACCAATAAAAATCCACTCCAGGCATCCTGATCTGCCAGCACATAGAGAAAGCGGGGCTGTATTAGAATGTTGATAGGATATATGGTTGCCGTACTCTCGGGTTTGAGGGTCTCGAAATATTGCTTGTCAAGGATAATAGTTGATGTCACGTCCTTTCGGGTTATCACTTCTTTCTCATCTGCCATCGTTACATCATAGGTGACGGCTATTGTCGGTATGAATAATGTGGTAGATGGAGCATAAAAGGTGGCACCCCAACGGCGAAATTTAGTATCATTGAGGTTGAGAGTGTCGTTGGCAGCCGGCGATGCTGGGTTTTCAGCATCTTTATCTTTAGCAAGTGCTATCCCGTTGTTAGCATCAAATTCTTTTGTCTGCAGGTTAGTCCATTTGATGGCTTCTGCCGTCCAGCTGTTTCCTTTGAAGGTATAGCTGCGGGAGAGGGTTCCTCCGATTGGCAATGTACCATATATCTTTACGCCTTTGATGCGGAAGTGGCGGAGCTTGTTCATCCTGGTATCCAACTGGAAGTTGAGATAATAGCCCGTCATGGTCTGGTCGAACTTCATTTCTACCACCCGTTCAAAGGTCTTTTCTGTTCCTGCGGCTGCGGTTCCTTCCTTATGTTCCGGTAGGGCACAGATGATAGGTGCCTGCTTTAGGTCGAAGAGGATAGGAGAAGTCTTGTCGTTGAGCTGCGGTATGGTATAAGGGATACTGAGCACATAGGTGCTTTCAGAAGTAGATGACTTCGTCAGACTGGCTTGCCCATTCTGCGGCATATATCCGAAGAAATCGAAGTTGTTGCTCTTATAGTCATCCCATTTTCTTTCAGGATTCGTCTTCCAGTTGCCACTTTGTGTATCATATTCAACTGTTTCGTTGTTGAAGATGGCAAGATTCGTGCCTTCTGCCGATGCGAAATCATGAGCAGACAGGTTATAATAACCGAAAACGCCCAGTGTATGAGGATGTCTGCTAGCATCATATCCTTCATATTCCTGGGCACGTGTTTGGGTCTTTTGCGTCTTTACGGCAAAAGTGATATAGTCATAACTGTCGGCATGTTGTATCGGCAAGTCGCTGCTCTCACAGGCGTTCATGCCTATGAGAACCGTTGTCAGTAGTGTAATGTATTGTTTTTTCTTCATATTTGGTTTGCGTTACCATCCTCCGGTACCGCCTGTATTCTGTATTGGAGCCGATTCTTTCCATTTCTCCACCTGCAGATTGCTGAAGGAGATGACCGTACCGGCTTCTGTTATTTTAAAGATGTATGTATATTGGTAGCCTGCCTTCCATTGCATATATTCTGCCGGAATGGTGGCTGTAGATTTCTTTCCATCGATGGTGGCGGTGATGATGTAAGCGCCCTGCGGTGTGTTGCTGTCTCCCAATGGTGGAACGTAATACCATTTCTTTCTTTCTGTGGTCTGATGATTCAAATCTGCATCTTCCTCGTAAGGAATAGTGAATTTGATGGACTCAGTTCTTGGTTCTGTAGTTACCCATTCATAAGAAGCTTTGGTTCCTGTTCCTGTAATAGGGTAGCTGACGATGATATTTCCCTTTGTAGGTGAAGGATCATCGTTTATATTTCTGAAAACAATATCGGTGATAGAGATTTTGGTATCTTTCAGATAATTGAATTTGAATCTTACCTTTGCGATAATTGGGGCAAAGGTGAGTTTTACGCATTCCCCGTATTTCCTGTTTTCGAAGTGCTGGTTGTCTGACAGCCAGAGGTCTGAGATATATGGGGTGGTAACTGCGGTGGCATCCTCTTTGTAAGTGAATGGGATAGAGAAGGATGCATATTTTGCTGTGGAACCTTCTATCGATGTAGGTTCCTGGAAAGATGGGGCTGAACTGTTACCGGCTGCTGTCGGGCTGCTATAGGCGAAGAAGCGATAGCTGGTAGCGGAATAGTCCCAGTATTTGATAGTTTGATTAGCGATACCCACGTATTCCCAATCGGCAGTATTGCTGGAGGTTGTATTGGCGGTTTGTTGTGTCCAGTTGACGGTATATCCATTCATTACGTTTTGGGACTGGTCGAATCCGCTGGTGTAATCTCCTCCTGTGGTTTTATATCCCCATACTTTAAAGGTTTTGGAAATAGTTTCCAGTCCTGTTTCTTCATTAGCACGGGTAGTAGGTGCATCTTGCCATGTTCCGCTATTTCCTCCGAAAGAGATACTTACTCCCTTCGGTTCTTCCGGTTGAGTAGGCACATCCGGTTCTTCCTGCCCAGATCCTGCGCAGGAAAAAAGACATAGAGCCAAGAATGGTATGGTCAGGATGCGATATAATTTCATTTTCTTCTTGCTTTTTATCATAGGAGCCGGGCAGGGAACATTCAACCCCGTCCGGCCTTAATAGTATTGTTTTGCTCCCGAGTTTTTAGGGGCAAAAGAGAAATCTGTTATTTTGTAGCTGCTGCTACATATACAACCTTATAGGTATATACGGCAGGAGTTGTGCCTACTTTTGCTTTTGCTAAGTACTTGATAGCGTACCAACCTGCAGCAGTAGGTTTGAATGTAAATACATTATTAGCATCAACTGAACCTTCTATTTTTGTTGCGCCTGTTACACCCTTAACTTGAACTTCTGCTTCAGTAATTTCTGTGTCGAACTTATAAACTGCAATATGGCCTACCTGCTCAGCTGCTTCATCTGTAGTTTTCAATGTTTGAACTTCGGCCTTGTCATTTAATACAGTAACGTCAATATTTTTATCTGCTACGTACTTGATGGTATTACCTTCTACAGAACCTTTCTGATATGTTGTAATAGAAGGAGCGGTGAATGTTGTTGTTGTACCTTCTGTCTTATCTGTCATTTCAGTTACTGCGGCATCGAATGTAATAGGATAGAGACCTGCTGGATCCTTAGGGTTATTAGGATCACCTGTAGTACCATTAGTCTTATCAGAAATCTTAAAGAGGTATGTATAGCGAGTATTTACTTCCCATTTGCTGAATGCTTCAGGGATAGCAGCTGTTGCACCAGTAACCTCGATAGTCTCGCCTGACTTATCATCTGCAGTCAGAGTATAGTCACACTTGATGATGATTGGAGCAGCTTTAGTAGTAGAAGGTGTTGGGAGTACAGTGAAGTAGCCATTGGCTGATGACATATCTTTGTCTGTACCATAGAGTTTTGCAACGGTCTCTGCTGATGTTGTAGCCAAAGCGTTATGAGGTTCAAAATAACCTGCATACCAGTTCTTGCTCTTTGTAATACCTTCTGTATATGCGTAGGTGTATGAAGGAGTTGTTCCTGTCCAATCATAATTAATGGTTCCCTTAACGTTACTACCACCAACAAAGTAGTCTGCTGTACCAGAAGTAAGGATGATGTTATTTTTATCAGTGACTTTTAAATCGCCATTATCATCGTAAGCATAGAATTTTATGGCAGTAATAGCATATCCAGGAATAGTCTCATAAATACCTACGCGAACCATAGCCTGCTGACGATTAAATTCAAATTGTACAGGCTCTTGGTACTTATCCTTTTTAACCACTTTTGGAGTTGCTACATACACTGGATCTGTATTGAGAGCTGTTCCTTCCTTGTTGGCTTCGATATGACCTGCGAGACCAGATATGGTAGCAGATGTAATATACGTACCTTTATCAGCAATATCTTGATTTTTATTGAATTGGAAAGCAGAAATTGGTGAACCTGCTACAAAACGATATTCAGAAGCAGAGTAGTCCCAGTACTTAATGGTCTGAGCTTCATCGCCTAATGATATATTACCTGTACCGAGATTTGTAGAATTTTTAGCTCCTACATACTCCCATCCTTTTGTATTTGATGTTGTAGTATTAGCTGTAGCATCCCAAACAGAGTAATCTACGAATACATTCTTAAACTTATCATCACTCGTCTTCTTCACACCATAAATCTTGAACTGGCCATCGAGCATTTCGGCTGCAGTTCCAGTGTTCTTTGTGGCACGGGTAATCTTGCCGGCATCTCCACCGAAGTTAATAGCTGAATTGGCTGAGGTAGGAGTACTGCCTTGGGTATCACCAAGAAAATCATCGCTAGAGCAGCTTGCAAGGGTCAATACAGAAGCTGCTAAAAAAATATATTTTTTTATATACATATAAGTTTGTAAAATTGATAATGTTAAATACTAATTCTTAATTCTCTTTTTTTTGTTTATTATATTTTTTTGTTAATAATCATCATTTACATATCAAACTCCCATTGCTTCTCTTCGAAATCCTTGACTACGGCATCAAAACCGGAGCCACCGGGACGAACAGGAACAGGGACTTTCGTCATGTCTAAATCTATCGTAATAACACCACCACGGAAAAGACGACGAACCTGGTCGGTTACATCAAAGACCAATGTGGAGTCCTTACCATTATAAAACTGCATCTTTACATCCAAGTAATGTCGGTTGTTAAGGTCGGCATCTCTTACTTTAGATAAAGATTCAATATATGAACGGGTGTCTAAACGGCTGGGATTCAATTTCGGCATACCGAAGGTCAAGACCCTGCCTCCAATGATATCCACCTTCTCACCATCCTTCATTTGCTGGTCAAACTTCATTCGCATGTTGTAGTTTACCGTGATGGCATCCCCTCCGGTAACACCGGTATTCAGATTCACGCTGCGCGCCATGCCACTCAGGTTTCCGCTACCATCAATACCCGTTACGATGCGGGTATGCTGGCGGTTGTTGTGGAGGATAATCTGCGTAAGATAAATATAGGTAACTGGCTGAATCGTCATTTCCAAGTTCCTTACCCAGCAGTTGCGCTCCTCATCAAATACAAACCCGTCAAGGTTACTGTTGATTTCAATACCCTTTTCATATCCCGCAAACAGTTCTTCCGGTTGATAGAAGGAGTTGCTGAATTGGGGAGCATTGTATTTTGAGGGAAACATCGTCTGTCCCGTATTTGCTGTTACATATTCGTAGGTGGAAGATTCATCAATGCGGACACTCTGAATACCATCCGCCGTCTGGATGTCGTTCCACGCCAGGATATCCCAGAAACCGAAGTCGTAATTGGCTGTCAGCTGGTTTGACTGGATCAGGTTCTTATAGGGTGCTTCGTGCGCACCATATTGCACATCCTGTGTGAAGTATCTTCTTATCTCGAAAATAGATGGTTCGGTATATCCGATTTTTCCGAAGAGTTTGTTGTCATCATCGTCCCATCCGTATTTCCATTCCGCCTCCCAATCGTATACCACATCATATTTGAATTCATAATCCCAGAGCACTTTCAGCTCCAGGTCTATCTTCGGCAGATCCATTGTTGTTTCCTTACCGCCCTGATGCAGATAGAGATTCGGCTCACGTTCGCAGCCAGCAAGCAGCAGCGCTGATGAAATGAAAAAGATAGCAGTAACCGTTCTGCAAACTTTGTGGCTTACAGAACTCTTGAGGAGATATGTTAACTGCTGAAACTGATTCATTATTTACTTTCTTTTACTTTTTCGGTAGAGGATATCGTAACTCAAACTCACCTCCAGTCGGGTTGGTCCTAACCAATTATAGCGATACTGTCGCTTTTTGAAATCCTTGGCATCTCCATACCATTTGTAATAATATACCTGTTTGTCTTTATCTCCATCCACAGGGCAGAGCCACTGGTATGGGTCGTAGCGGGTATTGAGAAATCCTGCCTGCAGACCGATGTCGAGTCGCCAGTGCTTGGAGTGGTCTAGCGGTATCGCCCAACCCAGACCCAGTCCGGCTCCCCATCCTTCACCTTCCCATCCCCGTTTTTCGTCGAAGCATATATTATATAGGAACGCGTGCGCGTAGGCACTTACGAAGAAACCCTTGAAACCCGTTTCACCGCTTTGCAGGTAATATCGGGTATGCAACTGGTAGTTGCGCAACTGGAAATATTTATGCTCTTTGTAGTTCTGCCACCAGGGGCCCTCGAAACTGGCACCGTATGTGAAATGTCCGAATAGCGGATAATACTCAAGAGCCACGTTGGGGATAGGGCAGAAGCGGTCGTAGCCCGGCATATAGGCGAAGTCGTAGAGCAGATTGGTCTTGATGCTCAGCAACTCACGGCGTTTTCTGCCTGTTTCAGCCGGTTCCGCTTCCGGTTGCGGTATTTCCACATAGATGTTGGGCTTAGGAAACGGCAAGTCCGTATGGATAGGTTTTGCCTCGGGCAACCGGATGGTATCTGCGAGCCGTTCGTCTATCGGCATGATTCTGACGGCACGCAACTGGGGAAAATATTTCTTGAGCAGATGCTTCCAGATTTTTCCTCCTTCCAGCCGTTTCAGTTCCGCCTTCAGCCGGTCACCTTTTCCGTCATGTTTTCTGATGATGGCCTTTACTGTAGGCAGGTACCTGTCGTGCTCCATCTGCATCAGCGAGAGGAGGAGCGGATAATCTTCCGGCACCACATCATATCTGATGCGCTTGGTGTTGATACCGTATCTGCCTAGCAAGGCATCCATGGAAGCCTTTCGGCTCCGGGCAAGTCGCACGTTGTTGGGAGTAGGACCTTCTGGTGACGCCGTAGCACGCCCAAGGATGATGCCCCTGTCTCCAAGTACTTCCAGTTTGGGAATCAGATAATTGTTAATCCAATTCTTGTCATTTTCGCTGATGTCAATTTTGTTCACGACAAAGACAATAGGGCGCGAGTTATTTATGAACGTACTGTCAGTGGTTTTCACCTGGGCAGATACATTCATCGTTGCGCCTATCAAAAATGGGATTAAAACAATCTTTCCTCGCACTTTTTCCTTTTAACTAAATTAGTTTGTTTTATTCTATCATATATTCCAGGAAGGCTGTAGGTAGATAAGCCGTAGCCATGGTAAAGCCGCCGTCGACGATGATGGCAACGCGCTGCTGCCCCTGATACCGTGCCACTCTTCCTGTCAGTCCCTTAAACTTACCATCTATCACCCTGACCATCTGTCCTTCCTTGAACTTCTGTACCTCTTCTGGCACATAGAGGATATCTTCAGCTTCTGATTCACAGATAATCTTCAAACCCTCAATCTGTTTCTGGGGAACAATCAGAGGAGATTTCGTAATCCTTGCCCCTTCATGCATGTGTCGGTAATAGAAGCGGAGATATGGCAGATTCACATTATCATACACATAACTTTTGATTTCTTCTTCGGTACCGAAAGCAAAAAAGATGTTGGGCAGTCGGGATTCCGTTACAACCTTACGTTGTCCTCTTATTTCTTTCATCACCTGGATGGTAGGGTAGAAAGCAGAAACGCCTTTTGCTACGAGGTAGTCGTAGGCTTTCTTCTCTCTTCCGTAGGTAGTTCGGAGTGCATACCAGTTCTGTTGTTCTTTGGAATTTTTCGTGATAGATTCTGTTTTCGCAGGTATACAATGGGTGGACACCCCTGTGTCTGAGCTAGCCGCAAGAATCTTGTTTTTAGCTTCGGGGAGGGCGCTGGAGGTAAGTCCAACGCAAGAATCTTTATCTGCATGCTGAGTGCAGTTATCCTTCTTCATTGTAATCGCAAATGCTTTTATATATCAACCTATTCTAGACAGAACCCGGTTAGCGTGTGCAAAGATACATATTTTTCCTGTTATAATCTCTTAAACCTTGGAAAATATTCAATAGCTGCATTCTTTTTAACGTATTTTGGGTAAAAATATCTACTATTGTCCCTTAACTTCCTTCTAACTTCCCTAACTTCACTTAACTTCCCCACATGCGAAAGTTCAGTAAAGACAGATGAATCAGGCTGTTTTTTGAGTTTTTTTACTTAGAACGCAAATTAAACCATAAAAAAACGTGTTCTTTCAGAAAAAAGTGTTACCTTTGCAACCGCTTAGAAGCATTTATATAAAATAACGTTATAACAAATTTATGAACTTTACACTATTTATC
>UMHE01077336.1_pt1 | contig 31652 bp, 27 predicted proteins | sample 1965451 | NCBI WGS metagenome assembly UMHE01 (sample SAMEA4836090, study PRJEB28245) | human gut metagenome | biome: gut microbiome; material: fecal sample | place: Denmark | collected 2008 | reverse complement strand
CTATCTTATATAATAACAAAAGAAATACGAAGTTTTCTTTTTTTATTCCCGAGTGCCGCCTATCTTGTATAATAACAAAAGAAAGAATATAAAAAATGGCAGCAAAGAAACAGATGTTCCTTTGCTGCCATTTGCGCCTGTTTTGTATAAAGCAGGATTACTTTCCGTGGTGCTCGTCAGATACAGTTAACTTCTTACGACCATGACGACGGCGAGATGCCAATACACGGCGGCCGTTCTTTGTTGCCATTCTCTCACGGAAGCCATGCTTGTTTACACGGCGACGATTGTGGGGCTGAAATGTTCTTTTCATCTTATTATTTTCTTTTTAATGTTATGTGCTATAGGTTATAGATGTGGGCACACCACACCTTTTGGGCTGCAAAATTACTCATAATTTTCCAATTAACAAAGAATTAACCGATTTTTCGCCCTTATTTATATGTTTTTTTATAAAAATGTAGTAACTTTGCACCCTGTAAAGACGAAATATAATAAATAACACAAGAATATAACAATGATTAATTCACAGGAAATCAAAATTGGAACTTGCATCCGCATGGATGGCAAGATCTGGACTTGCATCGACTTTCAGCACAGAAAGCCAGGTAAAGGAAATACCGTAATGATTACCAAACTGAAGAACGTTTCAGACGGTCGTGTATTGGAGCGTACTTTCCAGATTGGATTCAAACTCGAGGATGTTCGCGTTGAGCGTCGCCCTTATCAGTATCTCTATGAGGATGCTACAGGTTGCATCCTTATGAATCAGGAGACTTTTGAGCAGATTCCTGTTGCAAAGGAGCAGATTACTGGTGTAGAGTTTATGAAGGAAGGTGATATCGTAGAGGTTGTTACTGATACCAGCGATGGTTCTATCCTCTTGGCTGAAATGCCTGTTAAGACAAACCTCCGCGTTACTCACTCTGAGCCAGGTATCAAGGGCGATACAGCTACCAACGCTACTAAGCCAGCTACTCTTGAAACAGGTGTTGAAATCCGTGTACCTCTCTTCATCAACGAGGGCGACCTTATTCAGGTTGACACACGCGATGGTTCTTACCTCAGCCGTGTAAAGGAGTAATCCTGTAGACAGATAATTCTGATACAAAATATCCAGCACCGCAACATGTTTTATCATGATGCGGTGCTTTTTTTGTTATTTGTTTTGATATTTCATCCAATTAAATAAATTTCTAACACTCAAGAATGTAAATACATTCACATTCTTTTCGCTCAATCGAAATTTTGCACTATCTTTGCAAGAAATAGAATATTATATAATGACACCTTCTGAATTCATAGGAAAATTCAAGAGTAAATACTTATGGTATAATTTGGCAGCGATGTTTGTCGTTGTCATTATACTCTGTACTGCTGTCAGGTTTGGACTTGACATTTATACGCATCATGGCGAGTCGATAATTATACCAAACCTCAAACATAAGAGTTTTGATGAAGCCAAAGAAATTCTAGACCATCTTGGCATAGAAGCTGTTGTTGGCGATACGGGATATGTCAAGGCTTTGAAGCCAGACTGTGTGCTCGAACAGAGCATAGCTCCTGGCGAAAGAGTGAAGTCGGGTCATGTGATATATCTTGTCATCAACTCTTCGCATACTCCAACTCTTTCTCTTCCTGATGTTATTGACAATAGCTCTCTACGTGAGGCTATGGCCAAGCTTTCTGCTATGGGCTTCAAACTCGGTCAGCCCAAATTCATTCCTGGCGAAAAGGATTGGGTTTATGGCATTACTGCTAATGGCAGGAATGTGAATGCAGGCGATAAGATTTCTATCGAAGATGTGCTCGTGATAGTTGCTGGCAACGGCAGATTGAGCGAAGACGATTCTGCTACATTGGTAGAGGATGACTTCAGCGACTTTGATGAATTTGAATCTGCACCAACAAGTGATGAAATTGAAACTGTAGCTCCTGTTACAGAATCTAAGGTGCACCCTGCTCATCCTTCAGAAAAAACACAACGCGAACCTGCAACAACTCACGAACAGAATTCAGGTAATGGTCCTGTTGTAAGAAAATTGAATTGATGGAACAAAACGAAATATTTGATGATGGCTTCGATGAGCTATACGAAGTTGATGGCATAGAAGGCGATGTCGATGGCGTAGATAATGATAGCGCTGACTCTGATGATAGCCAACTCTATGAACATCGCAAGGTAGTGGTAGACCCGGGACAAGCTCCTGTGCGTGTAGACAAATACCTTGCCGACCGTATGCCTCATTCCAGTCGTAATAGAATACAGAATGCTGCCGATGCAGGCTTCATCTTTGTTGATGGTAAGGCTGTGAAGAGCAACTTTAAGGTGCGTGCAGGCAACGTGATAACGTTGATGCTCGACCGTCCACGACATGATAACACCATTGGCGCTGAGGATATTCCGCTCAATATAGTATACGAGGATGATGAGCTCATGGTGATAAACAAACCTGCAGGCATGGTGGTGCATCCTGGAGCTGGTAACTTCCATGGCACATTGATAAATGCCGTAGCTTGGCATCTTAGAGATTTGAAGTCTTTCGACCCTAACGACCCAGAGGTGGGCTTAGTACATCGTATAGATAAAGATACAAGCGGACTACTCGTTGTTGCCAAGACTCCTAATGCTAAGACACGCCTTGGCAAGCAGTTCTTCAACAAAACCACACATCGTAGCTATAATGCTTTGGTGTGGGGAAACTTTATCGAAGATGAGGGAAGAATAGAGGGCAACATCGGTCGCGACCCTAAAGACCGTCTGCGTATGGCTGTGTTTGACCCCGACTCTGGTATAGGCAAGAATGCCGTAACTCATTATAAGGTGCTCGAACGCTTTGGCTATGTAACACTCATAGAGTGTATTCTCGAAACAGGTCGCACCCATCAGATTCGTGCTCATATGAAGCATATTGGTCATCCGCTCTTTGCCGACGAGCGCTATGGAGGTAGCGAGATATTGCGTGGCAACCGCAGTTCTTCGTATAAGGCGTTCATTCAGAATTGCTTCAAACTCTGCAACCGTCAGGCTCTACATGCCAAGACTCTTGGCTTTGTGCATCCTGTCACTCGTCAGCAGATGGACTTCTCCTCTGAATGGCCTGAAGACTTTAAGGCTCTTATCGAGAAGTGGCGCACCTTTATTGCAGGTAGCACACAAAACGAAATTTGACAAACATAAATAAAACAACATACTTAAAATGAAAACACAAAAAAGAACTGTCGCCATCGTATGTGGTGGTGATTCATCAGAACATGATGTATCGTTGAGGTCGGCACAAGGACTTTATTCCTTCTTCGATCATGAGCGCTATGATATCTACATAGTAGATGTCAAAGGTACAGACTGGCATGTAAATCTCGACAATGGCGAGATTGTGGAAATTGATAAAAACGATTTCTCTTTCAAACTTGATGGCAAACATATATTCTTCGATTATGCTTACATCACCATCCATGGTCAACCAGGCGAGAATGGTGTTATGCAGGGATATTTCGACCTTATCCATTTGCCTTATAGCACAAGTGGTGTGCTCGTAGAGGCTATGACCTTTGATAAATATGTGTTGAACAACTACCTCCGTGGCTTTGGAGTGAATGTTGCTGATAGCATATTGCTCCGTCGTGGCGAAAGCTATGATGAGCAGGCTATTGCCGATCGTCTTGGCATGCCATGCTTCGTTAAGCCAGCTGCCGATGGCTCAAGCTTCGGTGTTTCTAAGGTTAAGAATGCTGACCAGTTGGCTCCAGCACTCCGTGTAGCTTTTATGGAGAGCGACGAGGTTATGATCGAAGGCTTCCTTGATGGTGTAGAGATTTCACAGGGTGTATACAAGACTGCAGAAAAGTCAGTAGTGTTGCCTGCTACAGAGGTTGTTACAAGCAACGAGTTCTTCGACTATGATGCAAAATATAATGGTCAGGTACAGGAAATCACTCCTGCTCGTCTTGCTCCAGAGACTGCAGCTAAGGTTGCTGCCGAGACTTCTCGCATCTACGACATCCTTCATGCCAACGGCATCATCCGTATCGACTATATCATCTCTAAGGATAAGGATGGCAACGACAAGATAAATATGCTCGAAATCAATACCACTCCTGGTATGACCGCCACCAGCTTCATTCCTCAGCAGGTTCGTGCTGCAGGCTTGGATATCAAAGAGGTGTTGAGCGAGATAGTAGAAAATCAATTTTAGTGAGATTACCTTTCACCCTTAACTTGAAACAATATGATACCAGAAAAGTTTGCTGACATCAGACCTTTCACCCCAGAGGAACTCCCTGAGGTGTTCGACAGACTTATTGCCAACGAGCAGTTTAAGGCTGTGCTTGCTTATCTATATCCAGGTGTGCCTGTAGAGGCTATTGCTGCAAAGATGAAGCAATGCAAAACAAACCTTGATTTCCAAAAGGCTTTCTGCATTGATTTCCTTCATAATCTGCTAAAGAAAGCAAGCTTGGGCTGTACTGCCGACTTCTCCAATATCAACCTTGCCGATCGCTATACTTTCATAAGCAACCATCGCGACATAGTGCTCGACTCAGCATTGCTCTCTGTCATGCTCTTCGAATCTGGTAGCAATACTACTTGCGAGATTGCTATTGGCGACAACCTCTTGGCTCTTCCTTGGGTAAAAGACCTTGTGAGAGTAAACAAGAGCTTCATCGTGAAGCGTAGCCTCTCTATGCGCGAAATGTTGTTGGCAAGCAAACTATTGTCGGAGTATATGCACTATGTCATCAACGATAAGCACGACAATGTGTGGATAGCACAACGTGAGGGTAGGGCAAAAGACAGCAACGACCGCACTCAAGAGGCCATCTTGAAGATGATGGTAATGGGTGGCAAGGGTTCTGTTGTAGATAGTTTGCTCGACCTTCATCTTGTTCCTCTTGCAATATCTTATGAGTACGACCCTTGCGACTTCCTTAAGGCGCAGGAGTTCCAGCTCAAGCGCGATATCCCAGGATGGAAGAAGTCGGCTCAGGATGATATCGTTTCTATGCAGACAGGTATAATGGGCTATAAGGGGCATATCCACTATCATGCTGCTCCTTGCATCGATGCTTGGCTTCGTGAGTTGCCTGCCGACACACCAAAGGCTGACATCTTCCGTATCATAGCAGAGCATATCGACCGTGAGATTCATGCTCACTATCAGCTGTTCCCATCCAACTTTGTGGCTTTGGATATGCTTCAGGGCAATGATGCTCATGCTGATAAGTATAGCGCTGCCGACAAGGCTCAGTTTGAGAAATATCTTGCCGGTCAGTTGGCAAAGATACAGATAGAGAACAAGGACGAGGCTTATCTTCGCGAATGTATCTTGAAGATGTATGCTAATCCTGCTATCAACCAACTTGCTTTGGCATGATGCTTCGTAAGTATATATATACATTATTAATATTATGTTTTTCATCGTCAGCGTTCATATCATGTTCTAATGATGGATATGACACTGGCGATGGAAATCTTAGTTATCTATGTGCTGAGTTTGTTGAGGCTTTCACTTCTTCTGATACTATCGTGGTGAAAGCCGTAACCGACGATGGTGCATCTTTGACTTTTACTCAACGCATAAAAACCAGTTGGACTTCCGTGCCCGACTCTTCTTATCGTGCTTTGCTTTATTATAGCAAGGGCGATAATCCTGTTCGTGCTTTATCTTTGCGTCAGGTTCCTGTGCTCACTCCTAAGGAGCATGCTGACTCCATAGCCACCGACCCTCTAACTGTAGAGAGTGTGTGGACAAGCAAGAACGAAAAGTATGTAAACCTTTCGCTTCTACTAAAAACTGGTGTTAGCGAAGGCGTAGACGAAAAGCAATGGCTTTCGCTTGTTGTCGACCCAGAGGCTTCTGGTACAGACAATTCGCTATTACTGCTTCATGCGCAGAATGGTGTGCCTGAGTATTATACCACTCGCATATATGTCAGCATACCAATAGCCGCATTGCCTACAGGCAAAGCAACCGTACTGCGAGTGAATACATATAAGGGAATGAAAACGTATACTTTGCGATAAGCAAATAATAATTATAAACTGCACAAAAAAAGAAGTACTACTGCAAATACTCTTGCGGTAGTACTTCTTTTTCTATTTGTACCGAACTCACGTATTTGATAACTTTCGCCGTATTTCTAGTAATTTTTTCGGAGTTGTTATTAGGAAAATGATAGGAATAGAGAAAATAATTGGGAATTTATGATGGATATGAAGAAAAAGTTCATAAATTTGGGTGCAGATAAATCTAAAAGCAAAATTAACTAAACGCAAAAAGATGTAAGACATGGTAGGCAAGATACTATATCACGGAAGCAACATGAAGGTGGATAAGCCTATGCTTTTGAAAGGTCAACGAGCGCTGGACTTCGGGGCTGGATTTTATCTCACGTCATCATACGAACAGGCAATGAAGTGGGCTAAAACCGTTACACGACGTCGTGGTAACGGACAGGCAATAGTAAACATATACGACCTCGACGAGCAGCGTCTGGCAACGCTTCATGTGCTGCGTTTCAACACTGCCGATGGAGACTGGCTTGACTATGTGGTAAAAAACCGTCGTGGTCAAGCTGTCGTTGGCGACTATGATGTTGTCATAGGGCCTGTGGCTAATGATTCCACATTGCCAGTCATTGACGACTATATGTCTGGCAACTATACCAAGGAGGAGGCAGTGAGACGCTTGCTACCACAGAACCTCACCGACCAATACGCTCTCAAAAGCACTGAGGCATTAGCAGCATTGACCTATAAGGAAGGAGATAATGTATGAACAAGAGAATATCCGCACGTACACTCAACTTCTACGATAAAGAAGTAGTGTCGAACATAGTAGAGAAGTATGGCATGGACGAGCGCAAGGCCATCTGTGACTTTCTCACCTCTGAGACCTACCAGATGCTTATCGACCCCGAGATGGAACTCTACAAGGTGAGTCCACTGATTATTTTCAATATGTGGGAAACAGAGAAGGTGACAGGTAATCCACGACAGTCTATATATATAAGATGACACGGATATGAGCAAACAAAGCGATTTCTTCCTCTATCTCATAGAGAGATATGCAGAACACAAGGAAACAACAGCCGACAAAGTGTTGGCAGAATGGACTCGCCTTGGAGTGGTAGATATGATATACGATATGTATGAAATCTACCACTGCGAGCGTTTGGAGAATGCTTTCGAGGATATTGACCGTATAGTAAAAGGTAAGTGAAAGCCAAGGAGGTTGACGCAAGAAACATAAATGAACTTATAAAAGTCAATAACACCATGGCAAGAAAAGTAACAGTCGATGAATTACTGGACAAAGACTTATAGTTCCGCCAATCAAAGAATGCTAATATGAACAATACTCTTATCGATAATTCAGAAAATCTAAAAATGGCTGATACACTCAAGAAGTGTATTAGCAATGATAATTGTAAAGTGATAAAGATAGCTACAGGTTACTGGGATATACCAGGAATCATGCTTGTGGAAGAGGAATTGCGTCAGTTCTTGGAAAAGGATGGCAGTGAACTTCAACTGCTCATCGGAACTGACCCTATTGTGCGTGCTTACCAGCAAGAATCAGTAAAGAAGGGGCGGTTTCCAGAAGACTATATTAAGACCGACATAAACGATCTGAAACTTAAAGAGGAGTATATGGGCAGTGTTGCGCTGCTCCAGAAATATTGCCACGCAGAAGAATCTGAATCAAAGATAAAGATAAGAGTGTATCGTACCAATGAGGAAGGCGATGCACAGTTTTTGCATGCCAAATGTTATATATTCTTGGGTGATGATGAAGCCACTAAAGGCATTATAGGCAGCAGCAATTTTACGGGGAAAGGACTTACGGGCAACTTAGAGTTGAACTACTTAGAGAACAATTCTATGATTGTAACTGCCGTGCCAAATAAATTCAGCAAAGCCAAAGGTCATAGCTGTTGGTTTGACGAATTATGGAATATATCAAAACCATGGAACAGGCTCTTCCTTGAAGAGGTTTTGAACCCTTCTCCAATTGGAATCGCTGTAAAAAAGCAGAAAGAAGAAAAAGAGCGTACACTCTCGCCTTACGAAACATACATCAAATACCTCCAGACACAATTTGGAGATATTACAGACGCATCATTAGATGCCATCTTGAAATCATATCTTCCAAAAAAAATCCAATCACTGCAGTATCAGCTTGATGCAGCAAAGCAGTGTTTGTCTGTCATGAAGAAACACAATGGTTTCATTCTTGGTGATGTGGTAGGACTTGGCAAGACAGTCGTGGGATTACTTGTCATAAAGCAGTTCATTGCAGAAGCCGCCTCGTTGGATCACTCTCAACATGTACTCATTATCACACCTCCTGCCATCAGAAAGTCATGGGAGGATACAATTGCAGAGTTTGACAAAGACAAAGACGAGGGCAACAAGATTGAGGGATTCATCGATTTCGTAACCACTGGCAGCGTAGCCTCCTTTGGCGAGGAAGCAGACGAAAATGAAGACGGTGATGAATTTGAGAACGACTTTAATCACCATGACTATGGATTGATTATAGTTGACGAGAGTCACAACTTCCGCAATAGTGACACACAGAAATATAAGGCACTTGACAAACTGATAGACGACATAACCACTACGATGTTGGTTCAGCCTTACGTAGGATTGCTGTCAGCTACACCTATGAACAACCGTCCAGCCGATTTAAAGAATCAGATATACCTTTTCCAGCGTCAACCCAACCATTCCGACATCACAGGTGTCCCCGATGGCAAGCTCGATGCATTCTTTGGTGAGATGTGCAAGATTTATGATGCAAATATCAAAATCAGCAATACTGATGAGGGCAAAGCTGCATTGGCAGAGATGAGTGACCGCATACGCCGACAAGTGCTCGACCATATACTTGTTCGCCGCACACGCACGGATATAAAAAAACACTACGAAAATGACAGCGAGAAACTACACTTTCCTGAAGTATGTGGACCGCATAAGTTGTCTTACGAGATGGACGAAGAGCTGGCCCAGCTCTTCCAAGACACTATACATGCCATAGCGCCAGAAGAAGGCGAAGATGATGACACTACCATTGGTTTCTATCGCTATTGTGCCATAGGTATGTTCAAGAGCGAGGAACATAAAAAACTATATGAGAAGCGTAACCTTACGGTCGAGTCAACCATGAAGCGACTGCAAAAAATCATGCGCATACTCCTCGTTAAACGACTGGAGAGTAGTAAGACCGCGTTCAAAGCCTCGCTCAGCAACCTGCGTCATTACACACAGAACATGTTGGATATGCTGGACAAAGACCAGGTGTTTGTCTGTCCTGATATTGATGTGAATGGCGAATTTGCCAAAGCTAACTACAACTTTGCCAAAGCAACCGCTGCCATTGAGGAAAAGCGCATCAAGAAAGGCGGCAACAATCTTTGTTTTTCCGCATCTGATTTCAACGACGACTACAAAACAAAGTTGGAAAATGACCGCAAGATAATAGACTCACTTTATGAGCGTTGGAGTGCCAATGAAGACGACCCTAAGATGGATGCGTTTGTCGAGTCGCTCGACTCTGTGCTCTTCAATCCCCAGACAAATACATCGGGAAAGCTCGTTATATTCACTGAGTCGGTTGACACGCAGAATGCCATTGCTAAGAAAGCTGGTAAAAAGCATAAAGTGCTGAAAGTATCTGCCGCAAACAGAAACGAACTACAGGATACCATTAAGGCAAATTTCGATGCCAACGCCTCAGAACAACGCGACGACTATGACATCATCGTTACCACCGAAGTGCTTGCTGAAGGCGTGAACCTGCATCGTGCCAATGTTATCCTTAACTACGACACACCTTGGAACGCCACACGATTGATGCAGCGTATCGGACGTGTCAACCGTATCGGTTCTGACGCCAAGGAAGTGCATGTTTACAACTTTTTTCCGACCAATGAGAGCAATGGAGTGATTCATCTCATTGAGAATGCTTTTGCCAAAATCCAGTCGTTCCATCATATGCTCGGCGAAGACAGTAAGGTGTTCAGTGAGCGTGAGGAAATTCCAGAATTGGAATTCCATAAGTATGTGGATGGCGAGGAAAGCGAGCTTGGCAAATATATCAAGGAACTGCGGGAATATAAAAAAAGTAATCCCGAGCGATATGCCTTCATAGCCGCTTTGCCATGCGAGAACCTTGGCGGAACGATAACCACAGCCAATCCGCCACGTGTGGCTAGTGTCTTGATATATCAGAAGAGAAAAGGATTCACACCAGTGGAAGTGGATGAGGACGACCGCACTTACATCATATCACATCTGGAGATGATGCAGATGATGAAGTGTGAACCGTCGGCGACATATACAGCACCATCTATGTTTACAAAGCATATTCAACAGCTTGCCACAGACTGTTATCTGACAGATTCTTCACGTAGTCTCACCAGTGATAATGCAGACAAGATGATAACAAAGGCTTTGGATATTATTAATAAGTTGAAAGACAATCCGGATATTTACGAGTATCTTTCAAAAGACAGCCAACGTGCACTAAAGAACGCAAAGTTTGCTGTAAAGAAAAAGAATAGCACTGTTATCCGCAGCATACTACGGTTTGCAAAAGAACACTCGCTAAACCAGCAGTCGCTGTTTGGCATTGACTACGATATCAACTCATGGCTGGGAGGTACATTCGCACAAATAGTCAAATCGAATAAGACTGACTACGGACCAGTATCCGTGGCTATGACAACCATCAAGGAATAACAAAATAACAACATGAAGAAAGACTTTTCACATATATTTGAACACGACTATCCAGGCTTCGACAATTTCTGCCAAGAAGTGCTTCAGCCCATGTTTGGCGACCGCATAGAACTTATGTCTCAATCTGAGGACTTCATTGCCACAACGGGAAAGAACGAACAGGCTGAAGCTGCAAACATTCTAAGCATCCAAAAAGTAGCAGAGATAAATCCTACAGAAGACCAAGATAACTTCGACGAGATTTATGTCTTTGACATCACCATGCGCGACAACTGCCGCATTGCGCAGAACCGTGTAGGCATTCAGCAACTCATCCGCTCTCAACTGATGCTCGACACCAATGCCTTCATGCTCTTCCACTATGAGCATCCTGAGGGCGGACGTTCGTGGCGATTCTCCTATTTCTATAAGTCGGCCACCGACTCCATGGACCGCAAACGCTACACCTATGTCTTTGGTGAAGGACAGTCGTCAAAAACGGCCAACGAGCGTTTCAACCTTCTGTCCGATGCACTGCATGGCACTAAGACTGTCTACAATGCAGCTATCGAGGATGCCTTCTCCGTGGAGAAGCTCTCCGATGAGTTCTTCTACAAGTATCTCGGCTTCTACGCTTCGTTTGTGAAATACATTACCGGTGAGCCAACCTCTCAGGAGGAGGGCGACCATAAAATCACTGAACGTGCATTCCGCGAGACGCTCGCCAAGATGGATGCGCTTGCGATGAATGACTCATACGACTTGTTCAACACTTCCTTTGCCTCTGCTTATCCCGACAAGAAAGCCAGAACCAAGGCTGTGCGTGACTATGTGAAGAAGATGATGGGCCGACTGGTGTTCCTGCATTTCCTGCAACGCAAAGGATGGATGTGTAGCGACCGCAAGTTTATGCTGCATCTGTTGCAGAACACCGACCATAAAGACGATTTCCTCGACCGTGTGCTCGAGCCTCTGTTCTTCGCTGTGCTCAACACGCACTCCAAGGAACGTCTGCTGAAGATAGAGAAGCACAATGCAATAATTGCTGGCAATAAGAACAAAGTTGAATGGGATGTGGCACAGATTGAGGCGTGGAGCAGCATTCCTTATCTCAATGGTGGACTCTTTGAGGAAGACCATGCCGATGGTTGCCGCTGCATATTCCCCTACGAGTATTTCAAAGCTCTGTTCGATTTCTTCTCGCAATACAACTTCACTGTTGACGAGAACGACCCTTCAGATGCGGAGGTGGGTGTAGATCCTGAGATGCTGAGCAAGATATTCGAGAGTCTGCTGGAGGACAATAAAGACAAGGGTGCATTCTATACGCCCAAGGAGATTGTCAGCTATATGTGCCGCTCGGCATTGAGCAGCTATCTGAAAGTGCCTCTGTCCTCACTCGGCGTGCAAGAATCGGCAGTGGATGCTTTCGTAAATAATCCGCAGGAGCATCACGACTTTACAGAAGAGCAACGCACAGTTCTTCTCGACTCTTTGCGCACTGTCCGCATCTGCGATCCCGCCATAGGCTCGGGCGCATTCCCCGTGGGTATGATGAATCTGCTCTATCAGTGTCGCCGTTCGTTGGAGGGTAGTGACGCGCGCGCCGTAGATATCAAGACCGACATCATACAGCACAACATTTTTGGTGTGGATATAGAGCAAGGTGCAGTGGATATCGCTCGTCTGCGTTTCTGGCTGGCTCTTGTGGTGGACGAGGAGGAAGCACATGCACTGCCCAACCTCGACTATCGCATTGTACGTGGCAACTCGCTGCTCACCACATTCAACAATGAATATATCAACCTTGGCGAGGATAAGCCAAGCAATCGAACTAAGCTTGCCAAACTGAAGAAGCAACTTGCCATTGCTCAGGGAGAATACTACAATCTCAGTGGCGAGGAGAAACTTCAGAAGGAGATTGAGATAAAACTCCTACTACTGGATATCATTGCCATGCGACTGGATATTGACATTAAAGTGGCAGACGAGGTGGCTACCGACAATCCAACGCTTTTCGACGAGCCTCGCAATGCCAGGCAGACCAAAGCGCAAAAAGAGGCGATTGCGCTTGCTGAGCAGAAACGCAAGTCGCGCGTCCAATTGAAGGAATTACGTAAAAAACTGTTGGGTAGCAAAAAATTCTCGCTCATTGAACGTGCACGCACAGACATCAACTTCTTTGACTGGGATATTATCTTCTCTGATGTTTTTGCAGAGAAGAATGGATTTGATGTGGTGATTGGGAATCCGCCGTATCTTAGAATTCAAGGAATAAGAGAGAATGATTCAAAGTTCGCAGACTATCTTGTAGAAAAGTATAGCACCGCAACAGGCAAATTCGATTTGTATGTAACCTTCATAGAAAGGGCATTCAGAATATCAAACGATTCAGGAATTGTCGATTATATCATGCCAACAAAATGGACGAACTCGTCTTATGGTGTTGGTGTTAGGAAATTCGTTTTAGCAGAAAACGGTTCTGTTAAAATGATTAACTTCTCATCGTTCCAAGTGTTTAATGCATCTACTTATACAGGAATTCAAGAGTTTAGAAAAAATGGCAACGGATACTTTGCGTACATGCAACTTACCCATGACATAGAGTCACTGCCAAAGTTAAAGCAGTTTCTTGACAATCTGTCTGTCGATGATTTTTGCAGCTATCGTTTGAATGGATTTTCCAGTGAACCATGGGCTTTATCCAGTGACAAGAGTACATACGAGTTATTAGAAAAAATAAACTCATATCAGAAGTTACATGAGATACTGGAATATATTAGTCAGGGAACAGTGTCTACGGGTGATGACATATTTGTAATGCAAGGGCATTTTAAAAATGATTTCTTTGTCGGACTTTCTGAAGAAAATGGCACAGAGGTTACGATAGAGAGAAAACTGATGAAGCCATTGTTAAAAGGTGATGACATAAAAAGATACAACACTTTGCATCCGTCATACTATATACTATATCCTCATCATGTCGTTGATGGACGTACAGTGCCATATACTGAAGAAGAAATGAAATCGTTGTTTCCTCTTGCATATTCATATCTGTTACCATTTAAGGACAAGTTGATAGAAAAGAAGGTAAGATATAAGACTAATCCAACCTATTGGTATAGTTTGCATCGTGCTCGTGAAATATCAATGTTTGAATGTCCGAAGATATTAACACCCGAAATATCGTATGGTTGTAATATGACAATAGATGAAGAGGGGCTATTCCACAATACAAAAGTATATACGATTATTCCTAAAAAACAGGAGGTGTCAAATCTTAACACGTTAATTGCAGTTTTGAATTCAAAACTTTTTTGGTTTTATATTTCAAATACTGGTTATGTGCTTAGAGGCGGGTTCTTTACATTTAAGACCAAATATTTAGAAAACTTCCCAATCCCAACAGAACGCTTAAAGCAAGACGAGAAAATTGGCATGTTAGTTCATATTATTTTCTCCGCTAAGCAGTCCGACCCCTCCGCCGACACCACCGCCATGGAGAACGAGGTAGACTTCATGGTGTACAAGCTCTATGGCCTGACCTACGACGAGGTGCTCGTGGTAGACCCAGAGACTCCCATCACCCGTGAGCAGTATGAAGCAAAAAAACTCTAAAATATATCAATATGTCACATGATGCTCTTCAAGAAACCCTGCGGCTTTGGCAAGTGTTGTGGTGTCAGTTTTGTGGACTCAATGATGATACTGGTGTGCCACAATCTTCGTCGTTACGCCAACAAGGTTTTCAAGAGATTTACGTGTGTGGACAGTATTGATTGCTAATAGCTTTTTCTATTTATTGCAAACCACTTTTTCAAGTTCTGCAATCTCTTCCTTGGTGGTTGCCCAACTTGTTACGAAGCGGCAGATGGTGTGGTGAGCATCTGCGGTAGCAATGCGAGTGAATGCCACATGTTTCTCTAATCTTTCTACCTCCTTGTTCTCTATTATCACGAACTGCTGGTTTGTTGGTGAATCCATGTGGAAACCGTAGCCTGCCTTGCGGAATATCTCTTTCATTTCCTCAGCTCTATCGTTGGCATTGCGAGCAAGGTCGAAGTATAGGTTGTCGGTAAACAAAGCGTCAAACTGCAAACCGAGCAGTCTGCCTTTTGCCAATACAGCACCATGCTGCTTCTGGATGCTGAAGAAGTGCTCGTAGGCATTGTGATGTGTAAACACAACAGCTTCGCCACATAGTGCACCAATCTTTGTACCACCGATATAGAACACGTCGCAATGTTTAGCTAAGAATGGCATGTCTATGTCGTTGCCTGTAGCTGTAAGTCCGTAGCCAAGGCGTGCACCGTCTATATATAGTGGCATCTTGTAGTATTTGCACAGATTGTATAGTTCCTCAAGCTCCTTTGCAGTATATATGGTTCCAAACTCGGTAGGAAATGTGATATATACAAGTCCTGGGAACACAGAGTGCATGTTCTGACCATCTGCAAGAAAACTCTCCATGAAGTTTTCCAATACGTCGGCTCTCAGTTTACCATTGTGATTTGGCACATTAATAATCTTGTGCTCAGTAAACTCAATGGAGCCACACTCATGGGTGTTGATATGTCCGGAGTCGACAGATATCACACCCTCATAGGAGTGGAGTATAGAGTCGATAACGGTGGCATTGGTCTGCGTACCTCCCGACATAAAGAATATGTCGGCATCGTAGTCGTCGCATGCAGCCATAATCTTTCGCTTGGCTTCGTCGCAATAAACGTCGAAGCCATAGCAACCCGTATGTTCATTGTTTGTCTCGATAAGTCGCTGCAACACCTTTGGGTGTGCACCGTTGTTGTAGTCACATTCAAGAGAAATCATGCCTATGTTGTATTTGTTTATGCAAACTTACAATATTTCTTTTGAATTACATAGCTAAAGTGCAAAAAAAAGAGAGAAGTCATGCTACTTCTCTCTATTCTATTCTTTTTATATGGTTTCTTATAGGCTTTTCAATACTCTCTTTAATACCACTTCGGCTGATATCTCGCGGTTAGCAGCCTCTGGTATCACCAAACTGTGGTCGCTTTCTATCACATCGTCGGTAACGATGAGACCACGACGTACTGGCAAACAATGCATGAAGTATCCGTTGTTTGTCCATGCCATGTGCTCAGAGTCGATAGTCCATCCCATGTCCTTAGATAGTATTTTGCCATAGTCGGCAGGATTTGTTACACCTGGGCAACTCCAGTTCTTGGCATATACGAAGTCGGCTCCCTCGAGAGCCTTCTTCTGGTCGTATTCCACCTTGGCATTGCCAACAAACTTAGGGTCGAGTTCATATCCCTCAGGATGGGTAACAACGAAGTCTACGTCTGCAGCGTTCATCCATTGAGCAAACGAGTTAGGCACAGCCTGAGGCAAAGCACGGCAATGAGGTGCCCATGTCAATACCACCTTTGGACGCTTGATGTTCAATTCTGTACATTTCTCCTTGATGGTGATGATATCGGCAAAAGCCTGAAGAGGATGTACGGTAGCTGTTTCCATGGCAACAACAGGCTTACCGCTATATTTCACAAATTGGTTTACTATGCTCTCGGCATAGTCGAACTCGCGGTCTTGCAATCCTGCAAACGAGCGTACGGCAATGATGTCGCAATAGCTCGACATTACTGGAATTGCCTCCAGCAAGTGTTCGCTCTTGTCGCCATCCATGATAACTCCACGCTCTGTCTCAAGCTTCCATGCTCCTGCATTCACATCCAACACTATAACGTTCATACCGAGGTTCATGGCTGCCTTTTGTGTGCTCAAGCGTGTGCGCAAGCTATTGTTGAAGAATATCATGAGCAAAGTCTTGTTTTTGCCCAACTCTTGATAACCGAAACGGTTTGCTTTCACTTCCAATGCTTCGGCAATGGCTTCGTCAAGATTGCCGAGGTCTTCTACGTTGAAAAATGTCTTCATATTTGTGATAGTGTTTGTTTATGACATTTGCAAATATACGAAAAATTCGCTGTTTACCAAAAATTTGCTCAACGAATATGGCGGTTAGTTGAAATGTTGATAGTAATATACTTTTATTATGCAACAATTCCGATAATTTCTTTGCAGGTATGGGAAAATATGCCTACTTTTGCAACAACTACTATAAATGAATTTTTCTAAAATTATAATTATACTAATCTACAAAATTAAACATGAGAAAGTTATTACTTTTATCTCTGCTTGCCATGGTTTCTATCTTTGTGCATGCAGGTGAGAATGACTTGTGTTGGGACTATACTAATAAGGATATCCCATCTGCAGGTCCTGACAATGGCTTGTATTATGCAGGCTATGTGAATGATGGCGAAGGCAAAAACCTTAGTTTGCATGGTGTAAAACTTAATAGCTCAGGCTATGCTTATTTTGAGAAGGCTGCTGTTGCTGGTAAGCTTAAGCTCGTTATCAGTAATCGTAAGAGCACTGCGGAGTTTAAGGTTGATGTTTGCCGTGGCACTATGGAAGGTGGCAAGCCTGTAAAGGGCGAATTGATTGCTACTACCGCTGCTGCTCAAGGACCAGAAGAGGTTGTCGTTGATCTCGACGAAACTGTTACTGGTGTGTATATCACTCGTAATACTTCTGCCGAGGGTGTGCTCTGCAAGGTACAGTTCGTAGAGAATGTGGCTCGCACATTCAAGGACTTTGAACTTGACTTCCAGAACATCACCGCAATGCCTGAAACTTTGCCTGAGGGTGTAACTACTCTTGAGGGTGCTCCACGTGGTGATGCTCACGGATTGAACAACTTCAAGATGGTTGTAAAAGTTGATGGTCCTGTGAAGTTCACTTTCGGTGGTTGCCAGTATAGCAATACCAATGCTATTATTAAGAATGGCGAAAAAGAGATTGGCTCTGTAGATGTTAAGACTCCTGGTTGCTATCATAATGGTGGCGTGGCTACATGGGTATACAACTCTACTGAACCAGCTACTCTTACCATCATCGGTGCACAGTATACTCCTTATATCAAGGCTGAAGCTTGTGAGTATGTTGCAGACTTAAAGATTACATACTATGATCAGAATGGCAACAAACTCGGTGTTTCTACTGTTGCTCCTGGTAGCGAGTTTACTCCTAAATATACTGTAAATGATCTTCCTGCTATCGAAGATGGTATGGCATTCCGTGGTTGGTTCACAAATGCAGGCATCAAGATGGTTGAGGGTACAAAGCTTGAGGCTGACACTCGCCTTAATGCTAAGGTAACTGCTATCGAAAAGGCTGTTGCTGGCACACACTATGACTACGACCTCACAAAGAGCTCTTGGTATCAGGAAGACCACGAACTTATCACTATCGATGGTAACTACTACAATAATCATGGTTGGCTGGCTAAGAGCATAAAGCTCGATGTTTCTTCACGTGCGGTAGTTCTCGTTAAGAATTGCCTCTATTCTGCAGAGCAGGAAGTAGTAGTAACAGATGCTGATGGCAATCAGGTTGCAACCTTCCAGGCTAAGGCTGATGCTGATGGTGGAGCTGCTTCATTCAAGTATGATGGCAAACCAACAACTCTCACCATCACATTCCCTTCTTCTGCTTATGTTCATGGCTTAGAGGTTTACAATGTTGATGATTTCGTAGCTAAGGATGAGGCTACAGGCTACTATGTTATTTCTTCAGGCGACGTTGCAAGCTTGATGCTTACTATCAAGTCGGCACAAGATGGCGACAAGATATTCCTTCCTAATGGTGTTTACGACTTCGGTCAGACCGTTAAGACTGCTATCTCTGCCAACAACCTCTCTATTATTGGCCAGTCTACAGAGGGTGTAGTAATCAAGAATGCTCCTGATGCTAAGGTTGAAGGTCTTGGTTCAGCCGACCTCTTCCAGAACTCTTCTAAGAACCTCTATATCCAGGATCTTACTTTGCAGAATGACCTCGACTACTATAAGGCTGGTTCTGCAGGTCGTGCTGCCGTTATCCAGGATGGTGGTACAAAGACTATTATGAAGAATGTTAACCTCCGCTCATATCAGGATACTTACTATTCTAAGAGTGGTGACTACTATTTCGAAGGTGGACTTATTCAGGGTACTGTCGACTATATCTGTGGTGGCGGTAGTGCTTACTTCAATGATGTAACTCTCCTCAACAAGAGTCGTTCGGCTTCTGGCAATACCGGTGATTGCACTATTACTGCTGCTTATCCAAGAAATGCAGAAAAGGGATATGTATTCAATAACTGCTCTATCGAAACTGAGAGCAAGACATTCAACCTTGGTCGCTCATGGGGCGATGCAAAGGTTGCATACCTCAACACCACTATCAATAGTGGTAAACTCGTAGATAGCCGTTGGACAGCTGCTGGTATGAACTCTGTTCCTGTTTACTTCAAGGAATACAATACTGTTGACAAGTCTGGTAACAACATGAATACTCCAAAGTCTAATGTTATTGAGTTTACTCACAAAAATGGTAACAAGACTATGGAGACCGTGCTTACAGAGGAAGAGGCTAAGGAGTTTACTCTCGATAAGTTCTTCACCGACTGGAATCCTGCTGAGGTTGCAGCTCAGGCTGAGGTTGATGCTGCAAACTTCGATGCTGAGGCTATCTATCTCGTAGAAAAGGAAGGCAAGTTCGTTGCTCTTATCAAGGGTGCTGACATTTCTTCTTATTCTGAGGGAACTATCCGCAAGGCTAATGCTCGTGGTGGTTTCGGCGCTGCTGCCGACCTCGCTGTTGTTACAGGCATCAAGAGTGTTGCTAATGTTGATAAGTCTACAAAGTCTGGTGTCATCTACGACCTCCTCGGTCGTCGTCTCCAGAACTTCAAGAAGGGTATCAACATCGTTGATGGCAAAAAGATAATAAAGTAAGTGAAGAGTGAAAAGTGAAGAGTGAAGAATCCATTAGTCTACATGGCTATTTGATTCTTCACTCTTCACTCTTCACTTTTCCCTTATTTGTCCTTCTCCTTCTATAATCCATTTATACGTTGTCATTTCTTCCAACGCCATTGGACCACGAGGACCAAGCTTCTGTGTGCTTATACCTATTTCCGCACCTAATCCAAACTGTCCACCATCGGTGAAGCTTGTTGGTGCATTCCAATATACGCATGCTGCATCTACCATAAGCTGGAACTTCTTTGCAGCTTCTGCATTCTGTGTTATTATAGCCTCGCTATGTCCTGAGCCATATTGCGATATATGCTCTATAGCATGGTCTATATTGTCAACAGTTCTTATCGCCATTTTCATAGCCATAAATTCTGTACCGAAACTGTCGGTAGTAGCATGATAAAGCAAGTCGGTAGGGTAGTAACCTTCCAATGCCGCATAAGCTCTTTCGTCAGCATAGATAGTAACACCATTGTTTGCTAAAGGTTGGCAAACGGTAGGCAATGCAGCGAGCTTATCTTTATGTACTATCAAACAATCCAAGGCATTGCAAACACTCACTCTTCGGCATTTACCATTCTCTATGATGCGTGCAGCCATCTCGTTGTCGCCATCTTTATCTAAATAAGTATTCACCACTCCTGCTCCTGTTTCTATCACAGGCACCTTGGCTGTATTGCGCACAAAGTCAATCAACTTTCTGCCTCCACGTGGTATGCATACATCAATATATCCCACGGCATTAAGCATTTCGCCTGTAGCTTCGTGTGTGGCAGGTATAAGTTCGGCTATAGCGGTATTTACACCCTGTTGCTGCAACACTTCGTGTATCAGTTCTATTGCTGCCTTGCATGATTCTTCTGCGTCCTTACCACCTTTCAGTATGCAAGCATTTCCACTTTTAAGACATAGTGAGAATACATCGAACGTAACGTTAGGGCGAGCTTCGTATATCACTCCTATCACTCCGAAAGGCACGCTCACTCTCTTCAATCTCAGTCCATTGCCGAGAGTCTTCTGTTTGCTTTCTATGCCCAATGGCGAAGGCAACATGCTTACATGTCGCATATCTGCAGCAATACCTTTCAGTCTGTCTTCCGTTAGCTGCAGTCTGTCGTAGAGTGGATTTGCCTTATCCATCTTTGCCAAGTCTTTGGTGTTAGCCGCTAACAGCATTGGCATTTTCTCGATAATGGCATCCGCCACCTTATTAAGTATCTCGTTTCTCTTCTCATCGGTAAGCAATCCCAATGTCTTGCTTGTCGCCTTCACTCTCTTAAAAGTCTCTGTCAATTCCATATCTTTATTGTTTGTGCTTGGTGTTTTGTTATTGTGCTTACGATTTTCTTAATTCAGCAATAATGTCGTCAACTATATATAAGTCGCTCATTAAATATAGCAATGAACGTTCATCGTTTAATAGTTCACTTGTTTTGCTGTTTTGATATATATCGAAAGCTCTTTCTGGTGAAACATCCAATTGTTTCGCCAATATGGTACATATTCTACCTATCTTCATCCAAAGTTGTGAATCTCTTAACATGCTTATTTCTCCTTTCTTGCTAAGTCGTTTAGTGGTTCTGCTTTTATAAAATGAAGGTTCTTGTCAAGCAGACTTTGTGATATTATACAAATTTGATTGTTGGGTTGATGTTCTGACAATCTTTTTAATGCATATTCCATAGAGATATCTCCATTAATATAATCTTCGATGGTTGTAATCACTCTGTCGTCTGCAATTCCTCCTTCTATATAATCAAATTCTTTCCATGGCGTTTTACCATTTCTGCAATCTACGATAAAATCTAACCATTCTTTGTCGTATGACGAGAATATTTTGCAATTACCATTATTCTTTATATCCTCTTCGTCAATATCATATATGTTTAGCCATTGTGGTAATCCTATATTAACAACTCTTGTAGCCCATCTCTCAGCTTGTTCTCTAATGTCAGTAACATAGAAGCCTTTACCGAAGTCGAGATTGTCTCGTCCGATATGACATAATGGAGAGTCTACTATCATGGTCGCACCATGGAATACTTTGCGCATAGTCGTTAAATCTTAATTGGTTGTTGATTCAATTCTATGGAGTGCTTGAAGAATATCTCTTGTTACATATTCTTTACTTTGGGTGTGTAGGGCATCAAGTCTACTTGTAAGGCCATGAATAAGTCCAGCTTTTTTCATTCGCATGTACATTTCATGTCTACTACATCCTTCTGCTTTAGCAACTAAGTCTACACACATAGCAGCAAAAGCCAAAGCTTGTTGGGTTTCTTCTGTACTCATGTTCCTTTTCTTTTAGTATCTAACTTTTGCAAAGTTAGTATTTTATTTCTAATTTACCCTCTCGTTCCTAACTTTTTGCCATAAAAGTTTGATAGTCTGGATATTTATGCTTAAATTTGCCACAATCTCACAGTTTGCCCATTTGTAAGGGCGTGTGGGTTATTTACTGGTAAGGACGTTTACGGAACGTTATCTTTGAGTCTCGAATCTCGCAAATTTGAATACACTCAAAAAGAGAACGGCAACTGGAAGCGTCCACGACGGGTGTATTATATCCTAACGTGTAGGACATACTATTGCTTTTGTGAGCAACGGCGTGTTTCTTATCGTTATATATTATAATGCGTCATGACGTGGGCTATCTGTGTTGTCTATCCTTTGAGTGTAGGCAATGCGAGAGCCTGAGACTTGGGATGGACAAGAAGTAGAGACTCCCACGTCTTTTTTAGTATCTATCAATTCAAACTTTATTCACCGCCTATTCTAGGGAGTTCTGTAAGGCATATTGATTTCTATTGTTTCTCTTAACTCCTTAATTTTAAACTTATGAGACATTTGCTATTTTTATTTTTGCTTGTTGTCAGTCAGACTGTAATGGGCAACGATTATGTTACCGTATTTAAGACTAGTAGTAGTGTGTGTACTCCTATTACTATTAAATCATCTGCAGGTAATTATACATTAACTTCAGAATTAAGAATTCCGAGATCTTTGAGTTGGTTTGAGGCTTTTGATTGTCAAGGTCGTAAATTAATGAATCCTGGTGGAAGTGTCTCTGTTGGTACAGGGCAGACAACGATACGTACTTATGTTTTTACTACATTATTCCCAAGTAGTCAAAATCAAAACGTAGAATCTGCGAATAGTAACACAACCCAATCTTCTTATGGAGAATATAATTCTGATTATACTAAGGATTTAGCTGATAAATTAACAGATTATAGTACCTCTAAAGGATGGGATATTGATTATAATAGTATTACAATTGATGCAGGCTATGGCTTCCCATATGGTGGTTTAGGATTGAGAGCGCGCTATATATCTTCTAGCGTGATAGGTGTTTCTGCAGCTTTGGGCTATAATACTAAATATGACGAAAATACAAATAACAACAAGCAATTTTATTGGAATGCAGGATTGCAGTTTCATCTTAACAAGTTTATAGCCCTTGGTTTTTATGGAGGTCCACAATATTTTAAGGAGTTTGATAAAACTGATATAAGTTTTGGCGCATTTCTTGAATACTCTCATAAATTTACTGATGTTATCGGAATTACTGGAGGATTGGGCTGTGTTATAGATGGTGAACAAAAAGATACTAAGGGATTTTTTGCCGGTCACATTGGTCTTACGTTTGAAATCTTTGCAGATGATTAAAACAATTAAATAGATAAAAACAATGAAAGAGAGATTATCAATGATTTTCTCTCTTTCATTGTTTTTTGGTATAAGTTTATATATTTGTTCTATCCAAACAAACCATCCAATGTTACTTGACATGGGAATGTATCTGTATATTCGTTTTCGGCAAGAGGGGAGCTACCTATATATGTTAATAGGAACGTCTTGTCACAGAATAGAGCTTCCATAGCTTCTTTGCGTTGGATTAGATGTGTGGCGTAGCTACTTGTTATGGTATATGGCGCTTTAGAATATTTCATTTCGCATAAGTTGGCAACATCGTCGCTACGATCAATGATAAGGTCTATTTGTAATCCCTCTGTGTCTTTTTCGCCACGAACGATATATGCCGACTCCATACTTGATATGCCGCCTATTTGTAGTGCTTGCTTTATCTGACGAATATGTTGCAAGCATACTTCTTCAAAAGCAATACCTCTCCACGCTGTTAATTCCGACTCTTTAAGGTGGTGTTGCCAATAGTCTTCCTGCTTGATATTCTTATTTTCTTTGAAGTGTAACCAAAACCAACAGAACGAATCCTTTAGCTTATAGCGCTCTTCACGATTATATGAACCGAAAGGTACATATTTTATTAAAAAGTCGCTACCGATGAGTGCCTTTAGCATTTTTGTAAATCCACCATTAGGAATCATCTTGGCTTTCTCTGCAAGCTCTTGCCGGGTATATCCTGCATGTCGTTTGCCGAGTATACGGATGATATCCATACATTCTTCTGCATGGTCGAAGATGGAGTTGAATAGTCTGTTGAATTCGTCGCCCAACTTAGCATTACGTGAAAAGAATAATGCGTCGATATTTTGTGCAAGACTTAGCGATGGATTAAAGAAATTCATATAGAATGGTATTCCTCCAAGTATCATATAAGCCTGAACAATGTTGTAGCGCGACATTTGGATGTTTCTGCTATGATAGAAGTCTTCACATTCTTTTAGTGTAAATGGATAGAGCTTTATTTCTCCAGTAAGTCTACCATAAAGTCCACCTTTGTTGTTTATCAAGTTATCTAACATCCATGATGTTGCCGAACCACATACTATTAGCATGAGGTTATGACGAGTGTTTCCCCATCCATTCCAAAATGCTTCTAAGGCCGTAAGGAAGCCTGAGCGTGAAGTGTCCATCCATGGCAATTCATCTATGAATACTACCTGTCTGCTACCATTGTCGTTTGTTTCAAGAAATCTCTCCAACATAAAGAAAGCTTCCATCCACGACTTTGGTTGAGCCATGCCTTCCATTCCATGACGGATTAGTGAGAAATAAAAGTTTTGCAACTGGTCTTTTAGTGATACTCTGCGCTGGCGGTCGTAAGGCGAAAGACCCGTATGATGGAAAATCATATCGTCGTGGAAGACTTCGTTTATAAGAAATGTCTTGCCTACACGACGTCTACCATATATAGCTACGAACTCAGCTCTTCCGCTATTATAATAGCGTTTGAGTTCTGCAATTTCGTTTTTCCTTCCTATAATTTCGCACATAGTCTTTATCTATTAAGTCTTATGTGCAAAGATAGTGCAAATTGAGAGCACTACAAAATAAAAGACGCAAGACTTTCATTTTGTAGTGCCGAAATGCAGCCTATCTTATCAAAAGATAGTGCTTTTTTCTAAAATCAAGAATAAAATTGGCTTTGTTTAGCTACGAACCATGCAAAAATATGGTTTGTAGCTAAATAAAGCCAATTTTATACCATATTACATAAAAGTTTGCTAGTGTGGATATTTATATCTTGCAATAAAACTAAACTAATGTGCTTGTCCTTAAGTTTGCATTATTTTTCTGATTTACCAAATGTTTCTAACTAATAGCGTTAATGTGTTTTATACATATAGAGTAAAAGGTTCATACAATAAACGCAGCGTTTCAAATAGTTAACGAGTTTTGTGAGATAGGGAATGACTATATTGTTTATCTTTGCACAATACGGATTTGCAAATTATTATTAGTAAAAACGGTTATTATAAGCATGATAATTAATTAAAATGATAAGGATTATGAAACAATTAAAACTATTGATGTTTATTACATTATTTTTCGTCATACGTGTAAATGTTGCTTTAGGAGCCGATAGTGCCTATGGCTATTTTGTATGCAAAGATGGAGATGTCGTCAGGCTGAAATCTATTTCGATAGACGATGAGGATAAAACGAATTATACTTTTGTTTATGATACTCAAGGAAACCTTTGTAGAATAAAGGAAGGTGATTATTCCTCGTTTGATATTTCTTATAATCCAATGTGTGTACAGTGGAGATATGGAGATGCTGAAGAGTGGGAATTGTATGATTGGACCATTTCTATAAACTCCAAAGGACAATGGGAGTCTATTGAAGATACTGGCTCTTTTTCTGGTGACAGTGAATCTTATTGGTCAAATTGGCATTTCCTTTTCAATGAGGATAATTGCTTGACAAATTATACCGAGACTAATCGTTATGATGTTTCCGTAATTCTAGAGCTTACTTGGCAAGACGGAAACATTATCAATATGAAGTATGGTAATGATGAAATGATGGAATATTATGATTTTTATTATAATGATGAAAATGTTAATTTTACCCGTCAATATAGTTATACTGCTCGACTAATTGGAAATGATGAAAGTGCAGTGATGTTTGCTGGCATGTTAGGAAAAGGATGTAGAAATCTTCCTTCTCGTATCGTGTCTAAAATCACTTATGAATACGGTCCTGACGAAAACTGTGAATATCGTTTCAAATATTCGTTTAATGAAGATGGAACTTTGGCTTCATCGTCTTACTCAAAGAATAATGGGACATTTGTAGAAACTAAATACACATATGAAAAAATAGAAAGACCTACAGGTATTAAATATCCAGTAAATGATTATAGAGAATCAAATAGTACTATCATCTATGATCTGTCAGGTCAAAGACGCTCTTCGTTAAAAAGAGGTTTGAATATAGTTAATACATTGTGTGGAAAAAATCAAAAGATTATCAAAAGATAATTTAGCCTCCCCCATTATCTTAAACCATCTTCAGATTATATTCTGAAGAATAACCTCTCTTGTGTTTTGATTATGCTTGTTAATAACCTTTAATATTTGAATAAAATTGGCTTTATTTAGCTACGAACCATAAAAAAATAGAGTTCGTAGCTAAATAAAGCCGATTTTATACTATGTTGCTCATGTTGTGCAAGCTTTACTTTTATCTACTTTTGTCAAAGTCTTTTGAGCCACAAGTCCATGAAGCGGTCGTAGATGATATAGCCTTCGGGTTTTCTATATACCAGTTCTTTATCTTCCAAAACCTTTAGTGCTGCCTTTGTGCTACTTGCACCACTCAAGTTATGCGACTTTATGAATCTTCCTGCAGTAGGTTGCGCTACAATACCTTCTTTGGCAATAGCTTTCAATAGCGAAAACTGATTGTCGGTGAAGAATTGCGACAAACTCTCGAATTGTGGTTCTCGTCCCGCAAGTATAGAGAGTATTGCTGCATTTACCTGTTCTGTGCTCTCAACATTGGTGTTAGCTTCGTATAGGCGATTCATTATACATTGTATATACCAAGTATGTCCTTCAAACATATTATATAGATATTCGAAAATATCTTTTTCTATGTTGCCACCTTTTTCTTTAAAGAATTGAAGGCAGAAGTCGAAATATACATCGCTGTCCAAAGGCTTAAGTCCCATCATCTCTGTGCTTTGATAGAAAGGATGCTTAGGCGAACCAAAGATCTCTGCCATAAGATGAAATTTGCTACCAGAGAAGATGAAGTGTACATGCTGAGCAAATTGTATGTACGAGCGTAGCAATGCTTCCGTTCCCTTTTCTGGATATTCTGCTATTTGCTGAAATTCGTCTATGGCTATGTATACTTCCTGTTCGCTATCGTTGAGATAGTTAAATATACTCTGAATGGTTATATCTTCTTTGCTTGGTTCTACCGTTATTGATACACTTGGTTCGCCAGTCAAAGGGTCCATGCTTAGCACAGGGCGCAACGCACTAAAAAAAGATATTGTCTTTTCTATGAATGATGCATTCTTGCGCACAATCTCATTAATGACCATAACACCCAGCAACTCTACAAAGTCGTGCAAATTCTTTGTTGCAAAAATGTCTATATAAAGGCATGTGGCATCCTTTTCCTGTTCTTTAAGATGATAGAAAGTATTCTTTATTAATCCTGTCTTTCCTATTCTTCGAGGAGAGATAAGGGTTACGTTTCTGCCATTCTTGAGGTGCGACAATAATGTCTTTGTCTCAACCTCTCTATCGCAGAAATACTTTGGACTTTCATATCCTTGATAAATAAAAGGATTAGTTAATGTTCTGTTATTAAGCCTCATACGTCATTACAACTTTTGTGTTACAACTTTTTTGTAATGGCAAAGATATAACTTATTTTTGTATAAACCAAGTTAGGCAAGTGATAAATGCTTATACGTACTAAAAATATTAATCCTACATAGTAAAAACAAATGATTTTGCTATGTAGGATTCTTATAATGCTTATTTATACCCGTGCTGCTACTTCCCTTTCGGTCTTGCCACAAACTCGGTGTGGAAAGTTTCGAGAGGATGCTCGGTGAGGTTGACGAGGATGTTTGGAGTGTTGCCGTTGGCAATGATAACCTTGATGCCGGCATTGGCAACCTCGTGGGCTGTCTTCACCTTCGACTCCATGCCACCTCTGCCCATGCTGCTCTTATCAGTAGAGATATACTCGCTGATGTCGCGGTCGTAGTATACAGATGGGATGATGCGAGTGTGCGAATCCTTAGGGTCGCCATTGTATACACCATCCACATTAGAGAGAAGGATAAGGGTGTCGGCATTCATCATCTTGGCTATTAGTCCCGACAGCTCGTCGTTGTCGGTAAACATAAGCTCGGTGATGCATACGGTGTCGTTTTCGTTTACGATAGGCAACACGTCGTTTTCCAGCATCACCTGCATACAAGCTTCCTGGTTTTTGTATTGCTCTTCGGCACCGAAGTTCTCCTTCATGGTGAGCACCTGTCCCACCTTTATCTTATATTCACGGAACAGGTCGTAGTAAAGGCCTATGAGTTTCACCTGGCCAATGGCAGAAAACAGCTGGCGCTGCTCTACGTTGTCCAAGTGGTGGTCTACATGTAGCTCGGCTCTTCCTGCAGCCACAGCACCTGATGATACTAATATCACTTCGTTACCCTGTTGTCTTAGCCAAACTATCTGGTCTACGATAGCCGACATTCTTGTTACGTCCAGTTTCCCGTCTTCTCGGGTCAGCACATTGCTGCCCACCTTTACTACAATCCTTTTCATATTTAAGTGAAGAGTGAAGGGTGAAGAGTGAAGAATCATATGGCTCTTCACTCTCCATCTTCGGTTAAAAATATTACTTCTTATTGTCTTTTGCTCTGATTTCTACTCTACGTATTTTGCCTGATATTGTCTTAGGCAGTTCGTCAACGAACTCAATGATACGTGGATATTTATATGGAGCAGTTTCGTGTTTTACGTGTTGTTGCAATTCCTTGATAAGGTCGTCGCCAGCCTTGTCTTTCCATTCCTTAGCGAGCACTACGGTAGCCTTAACCACCATTCCTCTCACTTCGTCTGGCACACCTGTGATAGCACATTCCACTACTGCTGGGTGGGTCATCAAAGCACTCTCTACCTCGAAAGGACCGATGCGGTAGCCACTCGACTTTATGACATCATCGATACGACCTTCGAACCAATAGTAGCCCTCGTCGTCTCTCCATGCCATATCGCCTGTGTGGTATAGTCCGTCGTGCCAAACCTTCTTAGTCATCTCTTCGTCGCGATAGTAGTATTTGAAGAGTCCGAAAGGTTTGCGGTCGCCAACCTTTACGCAGATTTCGCCCTTTTCACCATCCTCACATTCTGTGCCATCAGCTTTAAGCAAGTGGATGTCGTACTGAGGATTAGGTTTACCCATGCTACCAGGCTTTGGAGTGTTCCAAGGGAATGTGCCGAGAGTCATTGTGGTCTCAGTCTGTCCGAAGCCCTCCATGAGGCGTATGCCTGTAAGTTCAAAGAACTTCTGATATACGGCTGGTTCCAAGGCTTCGCCTGCTGTGGTGCAATATTTTAGCGATGAGAGGTCGTACTTAGCGAAGTCTTCCTGAATCATGAAGCGATAGATGGTAGGAGGCGCACAGAAAGAGGTGATATGATATTTCTCTATCTGTCGCATTATCTTCTCGGCGGTGAACTTCTCGTGGTCGTAAACGAAGACTGTTGCGCCAGCAAACCATTGTCCGTAGAGCTTACCCCATACAGCCTTGCCCCATCCTGTATCGGCTACGGTGAGGTGGATGCTATTGGCATTGAGGTTGTGCCAGAACACACCTGTGGTGAGATGACCTAGAGCATACAAATGGTCGTGAGCCACCATCTTTGGTTCGCCACTTGTGCCGCTGGTGAAATACATCAGCATAGTATCTTCATTGGTGTTTACATGCTCAGGACGACAGAAGGCAGGAGCCTTAGGCCACTCATCGTTCCAGCAATGGAAACCATTAGGAACAGGTGTGCCCTGCTGAGCATCAGAGTTTACTGCCACGAGCACCTTTACCGAAGGACTCTCGTCCATAGAAGCGATAATCTGAGATGTAACATATTCGTCGTTCACGCAGATGATAGCCTTCACGCTTGCACGGTTGTTGCGATAAACGATGTCGTGCTTGGTGAGCATGTGGGTGGCAGGAATAGCCACAGCACCAATCTTGCATAGTGCCATCATCGAAAGCCACCATTGATAGTGACGCTTCAATATCAGCATCACCATGTCGCCTCTGCCAATGCCGAGGCTCTGGAAATAGCTCGCAGTCTGATCTGTTTCTTTTTTTAGTTCAGCAAAAGTCAGTCGCTTCTCTTCGCCACGCTCGCTTGTCCAAAGGAGTGCAAGCTTGTCGGGAGCCTCTTCTGCCCATGCGTCCATAACATCGTATGCAAAGTTGAAGTTCTCTTTTACCTTAAACTCCAAATGCTCTCTGAAATCTTCTTCAGATGTGAAAGTAGTCTGTACTAAGAATCTTTCTATCATGATTGTTTGTTGTCGAAATTAAAGAATTGGTGGTTCCTGAATGTCTACCACCATTTTATATATAAAAGCTAAAAGATTATGGCGAGAAACTTTACCTTTTTATCACCTAAAGTTCTCATGCCGTGAGGCTGTGTGGCATCAAAGATGATGCTGTCGCCCTGGTGGAGTTCGAGAGTCTTCTTGCCGATAGTCAGCTCCATGTCGCCCTCCAGCACCATATTAAACTCCTGTCCAGCATGTGTGTTTGTGTCTAAAGGCTTGTCGGTAGGCTTAGGTTCTACGGTAACGATGAAAGGGTCTGCCTTTCTGCCACGGAAACCACTTGCCAACGACTCATAGTGGTAAGCCTTGCGGCGTTCCACGCTCAGTCCCTGTCCCTTGCGAGTAAGGAAGTAAGAATTCATGTGAGGTTCTTCGCCAAACATCAGCACATCGAGTGAAATCTCATACTTCTGTGCTATCTTCTGGAGGTTGCTCACGTGTAGTTCGCTTTCTCCATTCTCCATAGCCTGATATTCTTCGGTTGTAATGCCGCAAGTCTGCGCCATTTCCTCTAATGAGATGTCGAGCACCTCTCTTAGTCCTTTAAGGCGTTCGCCAATTTGCTTTATTGCTTCATCCATAGTTTTTTAATCTTTTATTGGTTATGGTGACAAAAGTACATAATTTTAATGTTATATGCAAACAAAAAGCTGATAAAGTGCATAAAAAGTAGACAATATGTATATAATTGCTTTCTTGCTCATAGATACTTTCAGTTTGTATTATATCTGTTTCTAAGCGGCTAAATATCTATGCTAGTAAGATCTATATAGTGTTTGTATGGTATTTTCCTGATAATTGCAAGAAAAAATACCTATTATTATCGAATTTGATAACAATAGGTGTTGTGATGAAGTAAGTGGCTTTAGTTCAATGGTTTAATTGACTTCGTTCGTTGTCGAAGCTATGCTTCGAGCAATCTATGCTTTCTATCAAATCTATCTATGCTTTCTGGCAAACTTATTTTTGCTTACTACCAAATGTCAATATGATTGCTAACAAAAAAGCTAAGATTACAAGATTTACTCAGTCGACTGAGTAATTTTACTCAATACACTGAGTAAAATGGCAAATATAGGACTTTTATCTGAAATAACGGCATTTGGTATATAGTTTTGAAGAAAATTACGCTAAAATATGCAGAATAGCTTAAAATGAGCTATTTATGAGTCTTTTACCTCAAAGAGGTAATGATTTGGCAACAGTTCCAATTTCTGCAACATGCTTCTCTTTGCTGCCAGTTTCAACTTCAGCCATGGCCGCAGATACCATACAGG
>UMHE01003668.1_pt1 | contig 31956 bp, 26 predicted proteins | sample 1965451 | NCBI WGS metagenome assembly UMHE01 (sample SAMEA4836090, study PRJEB28245) | human gut metagenome | biome: gut microbiome; material: fecal sample | place: Denmark | collected 2008 | reverse complement strand
TATATAACTTTACAGCCGATATTTATTAACTAAAAACTATATCGGTATGAAAACAAGACATTTTTCTGTAGCAGCATTGATTCTTGCTACATCTTTCTTTGCAAGTTCTTGCGTTGGTTCTTTCGGACTTTTCAACAAACTAGCTCAATGGAATAAGTCGGCTACAAGCTCTAAATTCCTCAACGAAATCATCTTCATCATCATATCTCCAGCTTATGCTGTTTGCTCACTTGCTGATGTTGTTGTTTTCAACTCTATCGAGTTCTGGACAGGTAGCAACCCTATGGCACATAATGTAGGCAAGACAATCGACGTAATGGGTCAGGACGGCAAGTATTATGCTGTGACATATCTTAAGAACGGTTATGAAGTAAAAGCTCCTACAGGCGAAATAACAAACTTCCTTTACGACAAGAATACTGATTCTTGGTCACAGGTTGTTGATGGCAAGACTGTAGAGATGTTCCGTTTCAATCATGATGGTACTATCAAGGTTAATGTAAACGGCAAGTCTATGGATGTCGCTCTCGACGAATCTGGCGTTTACGAGGTAGCTTCTGCAGCAGGTAAGAGCATGCTTTGGGCAAGCAGATAATAATAGCTTTTATAATAAACAAATAAGTGGTAGTTCGAATCATTCGAACTACCACTTATTTGTTTATATAATATAGGCATTCTACTAAAACTCTATAATATTCTCTCCTTTCCAATCGGTATTGGCAGAGATACTGAATTTATAATTGTCGGCTGCTGTTGGTGGAGTTATATTGGTAAAGAAGCTACCTTTATAGCGTGTAATCATATTTTTGCTCACAGCAACGTCTTCAAATGACCTCATACATATAGTCTCGCCCGAAGCATCGAGAGCTGTTACTGTCATCTTTAGCTTCTTATCTTCCGACTGTGGGAATGTATATACATCGTATGTATTTATACCAGCCTGTATGTTCCTTATTTCCGTCTGTCTGCTGTTCACGGCTCCAGCTCCAGTAAAACCGCTAAGGGTAGACGAACCGCCTGTATAATAGAACTTCAGTTGCTTAACGTTCTCAGGTATTTGGTCTGCTATTTCGAGACGGAACATGGCAGTAACTCTTTCCATTACCACATCTATATTGTTGCCGCCAGCCTGCAACTCTATCTCTTTATAATAATGGAAAGTATCTGATAGTTTGTTGCCTTCAAACGTAATCTTGTTTATATTTGTCGTTGTGGCATTCTTTTCGTTTGAATGGGCAACGACAACCAGATAGTATTTACCTTCAGCCAATTTTATTGTTACATCAGCAAAATCGGCATCTGTAGATTTCTTATTTACCGAGTATACTCTTTGACCTTCTTCATTGTAAAGAGATATAGTAAGTTTTGTACATACATTGCCTATTGGCTCTATGGCTCGTGTGCCCTTAGCGGTAGCATCCTGATAGTTTGCATCTGCTATTCCGCCTATGTGTATAGAAAGGCTTGCATTGCCTGTAGAAGAAGGTTGAGATGTTGGTGGTTCTTTGCTTAGTAGTTCGTCGAGCGATACTTTCTCACATGAAGCCAAAGCCATAGATAAAGCTAAAAGACCTATTAGTTTTATGTGTTTCATGATATAAGTTTGTGTGTTAGTTTTTAGTGTTATTATCGCGCCAAAGTTACAACTAATAATTGAATATATCCCTATTTGTTGATAGTTTTTTCTCTATTCTCGTGTAAAAAACTATTTTTTTCCTGACTTCGTCATCGTGTCACCCAAAAATCTTCGTCAAAGAGTTTAGCTATTTTCTGATGTCTTGCCATCAGCATTGTTTGTGTGTAAACTTCCTTGTTCAGAGGTAGCTTAATTTGTATGGTTGTGATGGTCTTAGCCAATGCCAGCACCTTGTCTACGCTCATCTTAATCTCTGAGACTTTCAGCATACATCCGTATTGGTGGTAACTACTCAGCACCCATAGAGGTGCTGAGTAGTTACTTGTTTAATTAAACAGCCTTTAGTCTTACCACCATTGTGGCTGTATACCATTTACCATCTTTCTGATATTGTATAGCCTGACGGATGGTATAGGTTTTACCCTTTTGTAGACGTGAAGGATACTGCCCTACATAGCAGCCATACTGGTCTGGATAGAATTCGGCAAAGACGCATGCATTGCTATCATATCCGCATACGTTGCCTGTAGATGTAAACCAATGACCGTAGCATGTATTTGATGAGGTGCTGGTGGTAGTGCCAGTATACACACTTCCGCTGGCATTGATACCTACGAAGCGAGGATTTGATGATGCCAAACGACCTACGCTCTGCATTTCCTTGGTGCTCAATCCTAAAGCCTGTGATACAGCTGCCATATCGTATTGCACACGTGTGCTTGAATAACTATTGCTTACAGCAAGCTCTGCGTCTATATATATAGTGGTGTCACGACGTTCGTAGTCGGCAGGGTATTCGCTGAAATTACCATAAACGTCAGTATTCTCAAACTTCACCTGATATGGCCATTGCTCATCGTTATCAGCTTTGTCGTCCCAAGGGTGGCGCCAATGTTCTGTAGGAGCTCCCATCACAACGAAGAATAGTTTTTTGCAATCTTCTGGAATTGTGAGCGAAGCTGTGCCTTCCTTGTCGCTTTCTATCTTGCCGTATGTTCTGGTGCCATTGGCAGAATATGCCACGAAGCCGTATCTCCAACCTGCCTTGTCTATGTTGATAGCTCTATAGCCTTTAGCTCCTGCTATGCCCTTGAAATATGCCTTTACAATGGTGCCTGGAGCTGTTGTGTTAAGGTTGATGATAGAGTATCCGTAGTTTTGTGGACAATATGCTGAGTCTACCTCCCATGTACCCTCGTTGCTTGCTGCAAGATGTAGATGAGATACATGCTGACCGATGCGATGTTTAGCTTGGTCTCTAACGCCGTCGATATCCCATGTTGCCATTCGCATATATCCTTCCATCTGCTCATCGCAGAAGGCTGCTTGGTCGAGTTTGTTTAGTCGCTTGTAAGCCTCTACAGGGTCTTCAGGTTTCTTAGACTCTCTCCAAAGGCGACCAATAAAGTCGCTACCATGCTTCATACACCAGTAGTCCTGGATAAAGCAGTTCTGATATCTCCAATCTTCATGCAGAAGGTTAAGATGATGGAATTTCAAGTGTCCCTCGAAGTTTTCGCCATCGGTAAACTGCATGTTTGGATAGCATTTATAAGCCTGCCAGTTTGCGCAGCTCTCCCACCATCCGTTGCCACCAGAGGCATTGTCGCCATAGCCGTAGTTGAAGCCGTGGGATGTGCCAATGTCGCACGATACAAGATACTGGAAGGTATGACCAATCTCGTGGGCCACAGTAGAACCGTTTCTTGAACTAATAGCCCATGGGTTTACATGCAACATACCAACCTTCTGGTCTACACCAGAGCCGTTTGCTACCCAGTCTTTGGTGTATTTCACAAACATCTCTATCTTGTATTTGTCAGTTGTCGACTTACCAGGATTTATAAATCCTAATTCCACATATTTGTTCCAATACTTTTCGCCATCGGCAAGCATTGTCTTAGGATTGAATGCGTATCCCGATGCAGCCTTTGTAGGGTCGTTGCCGAATTCCTTTTCCCAGAACACCACGAAATGTTCGCTTTCCATAGAGCGTTTGAAGCACCATTGCGAATTTTCGTTGTTGAAGTCTACAGAACCATAAGTAGAAGGTTTGCAGAGTATTCGTCCAGGATTCTCAAACATTATGTCGCCTGTCTGATTGTTACCAAGCAATGTGCTAATGCGATATTCATAATATCCCTTTGATATACTTGAGTTGTATATCTTTAGTATAGGGTCTTGTGAATATTTAGAGCTGCTAATGCAGAATTCTACGGAGTCAACTTTAGCATTTAGTTGGAATGCTTTATTTTCTGTAAATCTGTTGTCGTATCTCACCCATAATGTGTCTTGAGCCCATGTTGACAATAAAGACAATATGGCGAGAATAGATGTAATAATAGCTGTTTTCATATGTTGGATAGATTGTAGGTTATTTCACAATATGTTTTTTGCCATTAACGATGTATATACCTTTAGGAAGATCTGAGAGAGAAGAAGAATTATGCTTCACAATCTGACCATTGATGCTATATACATTATTGTTTTGTGGCTTAGCTTGGTCGGCATTTATATCTGTGATGGCACTTACCATAGTTTTCTCTATTCTGAAAGACTGAATGTCGGATATGGCATACAACTTTCCATTAATAGAAAATTCTTTCGACTTGGTGTAATACTTCGGACCTGTTACAACATCTGGCTTCACAAGTACTACGCTTTGTTTTGCCCCATTCTTTGCAACTACAGTCATTTGATATGCCTCCACCTGCTCGTTGTCGGCAAAGCTTGGAGCGTGAGATAAAGCCAAAGCAGCAATAGCTATGGCTGCAATCTGTGAGTAATGATTAGGTTTTTTCATGTCGGTTTTAAGTTATTGTTCGATTCTATTGCAAAGTTAAGTGTTATTATACAATATTAGGTACACAAATCGTTTATTTGTGGTTCATTATTCGCTAAATAACAGAGAAAAAGGCCTATTTTTCTTGTTCCTTTGTTATATTTGCACTAATTTTGCGAAAAATATAAAACCTAAATAGCTTATTCAAAACTTATACTTATGTACTTAAAATCATTATTCATTGCAGCCTTAGTTGGTTCTGCAACCATGGCAAATGCCCAAACCTACGACATCACAGAAGGGTATCTTCGCAACAGTTCATTCGATGCCAAACTTGACTATACTGCCGAAAGCGCAGGTAATGTTGAGGCTGTGGTAGAGTCTGTACCTTATGGTTGGAGTCTATATGCTAATGCTGCTGTCCACAAAGGAGTTCTAACAACAGTAGAGTATGGTAGCCCTGTCACCATCTGTGATGTTGCTGTTCCTGCTAAAGGTTATGCTGACGCTGACAAGGGTGGCTTAGCAGCCTTCTCTGTAAGCTCGGTTGGTAAGTATACTTTGTTGCAGAATGTTGTTTTGCCTCCTGGTTCTTACAAGCTTATTTCTGCATCCTACAACACTTCTTCGCAGACCTCTGTCACATCTATGCTTAAATGGAGAGCAAAGAAGGGTTCTTCATCTACTTCTCGTTTTACTTTCCCTGAAAACGAATGGACTACAGATACAGTATCGTTTACCATTGCCAATACTACCGAAGGTGCCATCTGGGCAGGATATTCATCTAATAAGACACAGTCTACAGTTATCTTCTTGGATTGGGTAAAGCTTTATCGCGACACTCCTCTTGGTGATGCTGATATCGCAGTAAAGAAGCAGCAGATCACTTCTCTTATCGAAGCTGCCAACAATGATTTGGGCGAAGATAAGGGTGATGCTGCCAACGTGCTGAAAGCTAAGTTGGCTGAGGCTCAAGCTTTGGTAGATGCCTCAGATGCGTCTATCTCGGCACTCAACGATATGGTTTTGACAGTTGCAGAAGCTACAGAAAGCTATAAATGGCAGCGCGATGTTGTTGTTACTTCCGACAAGCGTTATGCACGTGGTGCAACAATGGCTTTCGGCAGAATGACTGTAAAAGGTGCTACTGCTGCTCAGATAGCTCGTCAAGGTTTTGCTTTTGCACAATCTCCTAACCCTACTGTTGCCGACAGCGTTAATGATGGTACTTTGAATAGCAATGGCGTTATCTACTACAAGAAGAATCTTATCCCAGGTTCTAAATATTATATGCGACCATTCGTAGAATCTACTACAGGAGCTGTTGCCTATGGCGAACAGACTATGTTCTATACTATTCCTATGGGACAGATTAAATATAATGTTCGTGATGGTGGTACTACTGAGCAATATAATCGTATCAAGAATGCCACTATCGAGGCTGTGGCATATTGGAACAACCTCACTTCTATGAAGGATGTAAATATCAACGTCGGGTTCCAAGATGGTGTGCCAACAGCCGATTGCTCGTATGGTGGTTGGATTCGTGTAGGCTCAAATGCTTCGTATCAGGCAACAGGAACCCTTCTTCATGAAATGCTTCATGGTGTAGGTATTATTCCTTGGGCGGGCACTCAATGGGCAAAGTTCAATTTGCGTAGCAGTTCTACCAATCAAAATGGTGGCACATATGGTTCTGGCACATGGCTTGGCGACCGTGCAACAGAGATTGTTCAGTTCTGGAACAATAATACCACAGGCACTCTTAATGGCGACTATCAGCACATGTGGCCTTTTGGCATCAATGGCGCTCACGAGGATAATCATTCGCCAGAGCTATATATTGCTAATAGTCTTGCTATACAGGCTTTGGCTGAAGATGGACTTGAAACATGCTACAAGCATCATGCGCTTCCTTATTATTCAAAGGATGTGGAAGATGGTGTGAAATACTATATCAAAGCGGAGTCTAATGATCGTGGCCGCCTCACAAGCTATCTCAAGCCTTTACCAACTAAGGGACTTCGCTGGATTGAGATGACTGCAGCCGACGCACAGCTAAACGATAGCGTGGCATGGTATATTTCGTTCAATCCTGCTAATCAGTATTATCAGTTCACAAACGTTGCAACGGGCGAGCGCATTGCCTACACCTCTAATGGCTTCCGTATGTCTACTACAGCGTCTGCAAGCTACGACATGCAGCTGATGAAGGGACGTGTGGATGTAACTGCTAATAAATTGCGCGGATATTGGATTATCCATCCTGAGACAGACAATTGGAGCCCTGCTACACTCACCGCTAATGATAATGGTACCACAGGATACACAGGCTTAGACCTCGCTAATGGTGGTACAGGACTTAATCAGCGTTGGCTTATCCTTACAGCCGAAGAGCTTCCTCTCGTTGATGCTGAAACTCTTGGTATCGACTATGCTGGTGTAGTAGCATCAAAGCCTGCAGCTACTACAGGTGTTTATTCTATAAATGGAACTCTCGTTCGTAGTGGCAACTCTGTAGACGGTCTTCCTAAGGGATTGTATGTTGTTGGAGGCAAAAAGGTGGTTGTGAAGTAACAGAATACATAGTCTTTTAACAAGGCAATATTATAACTAAACAAATAAGTGGTAGTTCGTAAGCATTCGAACTACCACTTATTTTTTTAGTTATTGTAAACTCATACTTTTTTATAGCATCTCACATAGTCAATTTCGTATCGCATAGGTAGCGAGGCATCGTCGATGGTTCCACCGTTGTCGCCACCCATAGCTAAATTGAGGAGTATGTATTGAGGTTTGTTGAACGGGTTATTGTAGTTGCCGATACTACCATTCTTCACGTCCTTCATCTTTATCTCGTTGAGCAGTTCGTCGTCGAGATACAGGCGTATAGCCTCTTTGTCCCAATCCATTCGCCAAATATGGAATTTGCTTGCCCATAGCGGGTCTTTCTCTAAGAAATGGGTGAATGGTGTGCGTGTGCTATTCCAAACGGCATTATAGTGAATATCGTTGCCCCAAGCGGCATTGGCAAGAATATGTGGCTTGTCGTTGATGCGATAATATTCCATGATGTCAATCTCGCCACACGATGGCCATTCTATGCCTTCGCCTAATGTCCAAATAGCAGGCCATGCACCTCCTGTTACAGGTATGCGTGCTCTAACCTCAAGTCGACCGTATAGGAAATTGAATTTACCCTGTGTGGTTATACACGACGACGTGTACTTTATGGAGTCGCGCGAAGTACGCCAATCGTTGTCATCTTTGTTAAAGAGTGGGTTAGGGCGCTTCTCCGTTCTGCCTTCTATTATCAGCAGTCCACGTTCACACCACGCATTATCTGCCTGATACCATTGGTCTTCATGGTTGCGAACAAAACCATTCTCGTAGTTCCATATTTTCTCGTTTAGTTTGCCGTCTTCATTAAATTCTTCGTGCCAAACGAGTTGCCAATTGTTTTTCTGTGCTGAGGCTCCTATTGATGCGAGCGTAGCTAATGCAAATAGTGTGGTTTTGATGATGTTCATGTTTATATGTACTATATTTGGTGAAATATCTATTATTTCTAATGTGATAGTGCAAAGATAGTACAAACAGCTGAGATATGAAAGTAAAAAGCTACCGCCTTTTACTTTTCATATTCTCTATGCTTTCTTTTTAGGCATATGGCTCCAACGCCAACTGAGATGGAGCATCAGATAGGAAGGGATGCTCTTGCGCCAACTCTCCACACGGCCCTGGTCATTGAGCGTGTACTCCGTGCTACTAAGCTGATGGAATATATCGAAGGCTTCGAGGCGGGCTGTGAGCGATTCTTTTAGGAAAGAACGTGAGAGGGAGGCATTGCAGACAAAATCGTCGGTATTCATCGTAGAGCTGTAGTAGCCACGGCGACTATACATTTTGGCGTCGGCTGCCAGTTGTAGCTTCCACGGCAAGCGGCAGTTGAGGGCAAAGCCGTAGTTGTACTCAAAGATGTTGAGTGTGGTGAAGTTCGCACGGTCGCTTGTGCTATGGCGATAGGCGAAATCGCCTGTGGCTGATAGGTCGAAGCGATTTATGCGATAGGTGAAGCGAAGATTCTCTGTATTGTAGATGGTGTGTACTGTAGAGCGGGGAGCGCTTTTCAGTATGGTTTTTGGCGACAGATTGTTTGGCTCTGAGTATTGCACCACATCGAAATCGTTGTTTTCCTCATAGCTGATGCGCGAATGGGCATCGAGTGTGAGTCGCTTCTTTGCGTCGAGCGGGCGGTTGAAGTGGGCCTCCTGGTTGAGGCTCCACGACGGTCTACTCACGTTGTCGAGCATCTGCGTGAAGGCTCCCGTTGTGGTGTTGTAGCCCTGGCGCATGCCCATCTTGTTGAGGGTGATGGAGACGCGGCCGTTGAGCGTGAGGTTCTGCTGGCGCTCGGGTACGGTGGTGCGCAGCGTCCACAAGAGGTGGTGGTTACGGCTATGGTCGAGATGTGGATTGTGCAGGGTGATGAGCAGCGGGTCGACGGTGGAATAGATGGGAATGCGTTCGCGCACATGATTGACGAAGCTCACACTCGTCATGAGCCTCACCTCGTAGCCATGCCGCGCGGTGTTGCGCACGAAGTTGGCGTTGTAAGTCACAGAGCGGTCGGTGTAGCGGGCTATGGTGTCGAGCTGAGCGTGGTGGTAGTCGATGCGGTCGCTTTTCAGCATGCCGCTCACGCTCATGTTGAACCACGTGTAGCGGTCGCCCTCTTGCTTGCTGTAATAGGTTCGCAGGGTGAGGATGCCATTGCGCATGAGCGTGTTGTAGCGCTGCGTGTTGGCGGGGTCGGCGTGCATCAGTCCCAGGCTGTCGGCAAGCGCGTGTTGCTGATCCGTCCTGTTGAAGGCCTGGGCCGCCATGGCGCTGAGCTGATAGTTCCAATTGTTCAGGGCGTGAATGGTGTAAGCGGCCTGGGCGTTCAGCTGATACTGGTGGGTCGGGCTGGTGCGCTCCCTACGCCCCACAAGCACCTTGCGCTGCCAGTGCGGATAGTGGTAGAGGGTGCTCGTGAGCTCCTCGCCGCCTCTCTCACGGGTGTAGGTGGCCATGAGGTTCAACTCCAAGTCGTCGCCCCACGGCATGCGGTAGTTGAGGATGTTTGTAGCTCCCATCTTCCAGGTGTAGGGCTGCGAGGCGCTGGTGTTGCCGCGTGTGAGGTTGAGCGTGTCTGTGTTCTGCCATTGCGCTGTTTCGGTGTGGTTGTCGCTTTCCGAACGTCCCCATTGCACCCACTGTTCAAGGGTGAGCTTGAGGGGCGAGAACATGTTTTTCCAACGGAACCGATGGGTAACGTCGCCTCCCTTCACCTTGTTGCCACCCCACTCGTGGCTGTTAGAAAACAGACTGCCTCCAGAAGCAAACGTTTCACGTAGTTCGGTTGCGTTCCATTGCTTGCGGTTGTATTCCAGGTTGGCGGTTATGTTTTCGTCCCACCGTTTCTTCTTGTCGTCGATATTGAGGTCGAAGCCAGCGTTTACCGTCTTGTTCATACCGTTGCCAAGCGCCTTGTCGGGCGTCCACTCGCCATTTTGTCCAGGGCGTCGTGTCTCGTTCACGTTGTTGGTGTTGATGAAGGCAGAGATGCGCGAAGCATCGGTGAAGCGCAGACCAAAGAGTCTGCCTGTGTAACGATCCTTGGTGCCACTTGCTGCTTCTGCATTTGCCATATAGCCTTGGTTGTACTCGCGTTTCAGGTGTACATCCATCACGAAGTTTTTCTTCTCCACTTCACGTCCAAGCCATTCACTTTTCTCGGTCGATTTGCGATACACCTTCACGTTTTCCACGGCATACATCGGCAGGTTCTCAAGCATAACCTTGTTCTTACCCTTGAAGAAATCCTTACCGTTAAGCGTTAGAAAGTCCACCTTCTCACCATTGACAAGTATGGTGCCGTCGTCTTTCAGCTCCACACCTGGCATCTAACGTATGAGGGCATCCAGCATTGAGCCTTTGGGCAATTGGAATGCCGACGCATTGTAAACGATGGTATCATTCTTATATACCATTTTGATGCGAGTGCCTTTTACCACTACCTCGCCCAACTGATGTGTGGCAGCAATGTCGGTAGTTGTATTTTTCTTCCTGTTCATGTAATGCCATGGAGCATCAAAGAATGTATTGCGACCAGGCTTTTTCACTTCGTAGTTAACAAAACATGGGTCGTAGTCGGGATGCGTCACTTTGATGATGTACTGTTGTGGCTTGCGAGGAATTGAGAAGCAGTAGTTGGCATCGGTGCCATAGTAGCCGCCTGTATAATAGCCACAGGTTACAGAGTCGACAATGGTACTGTCGGCAAGCATCAGAGTGGCTTTTGCACCACTAATGGCGTGGTGGGTGACGTGGTCATACACATGTCCCCAGAGGTTGATCTTCCGTTTTTGGGCAGACACAGTAAGGGCTGTACTGACCATTATGGCCAGTAGAAATAGTTTTTGTTTCATAAGATGTTAGGTGTAGATTACTTTTTCGACTTAAACCAATCGTGGCTATAGTGTGGAATGCAAATCTGGTAAGGATTTAAACCATTAGCACGAACCACGACAAGCTGACCATCGGGATAATAATAGACGATTAGACCATGAAGGCGTAATAACATATCGCGCCACGTCAGTATGAGGAACTTGCAGTCTTTGTCATCTGTCGTTATGGGTTGTTCATTATCTTTGTAAGTCTCCAACAACTGCTGGCGCAAAGCTGCATGGTCTTTTTTAGAATAGTGGGTGCGTAATACTGTGGCGTGAGTTGGGCAACTGCCGTTAATTCCATCCCACCAGACATGACCTTCTTTGTCGTTGCTATAAAATGTAGTGTCAATAACTTCCGTGCCTTTTCTCTTCTGAATTGTAGTCATTAAGGAGTCTATCTGTTTTTCGAATTCTTCAGAAGCGAAACGGATTCCTTGGCGAGTAGGCTGTTTTCCGCGCAGATGTTCTATGAGTTCTTTCGTATTTGGAATCACGGCGCATTGCTCCCACTTTGGTACTTTTACACGTATTACACAAAGACAATTCTGGTAATAGACTACATGAAAGAAGCAGAAAGAACCTCCTGTGCGGAAAGTGGCTGTTACATAGTTCGACCACGCCATTCCTTTCTCATAGTTTTGGGTGTTGTAAAGAGTGAAATTGCGATTGCCCATTAGAGCATAAAACACTCTTGACCAAGCAAAGAACTCTGTCTTTTCTACGTTCGGTAGTAGCACGATGTGGGCTGGTGTACGGCTATCCGCTCCTTTTTTACCCATCCACCAATCGTGTTTTCCGCCCTCTTGGTATTGGAACACAGTATCTATTATTGAGACATTACTGTGCTGTTCCATCTTACGAAGCTTTTCGAAGATTGGCGCCACGCTCTGGGCTGGCAAATCTTCGTAATCGAAGCGGATGCTCTGGTTGCGCGAGTTGTCTGTGGCAATATTTATGCTCTGCGGACTATTAACACCATACTTGAAACTCATGTTGGTGCGATCATAGTCCATAAGGAAAAAGGAAGAGGTGTCGCCTTTCTCAGGATGTAGGCGCATGGCTATGCGTCCCTTGAACAGCTCATCAGCCTGCTCGTCGGTCATCATGCGCTTGTGAGGCAGCTGTTTCAACATGGGTTGAATGCTGTCTAAGAGTGTTGCCGTGGCACGCATAGGCTTGTTGTCAATGCCGTAACTACTCCACATTGAGCGGTTGCGACCGCATATAGCATCAGTCACATATCCCCACGCACAATGCTTATTTAGATATGCAGCAATGTTTTCTACTGTCTTGTCAGTTTTACTTTGTGCCGCCATGCAAAATGGAATGACGATGCAAAGAATAAGAATAAGTTGTCGTTTCATACCCATTGTTGTTTTTACATGTTTTCAAATTCATTTACCATAGCCATCATTTCATCCTCCATCGTCTGCAATTCGCTATCTATACAGATATCTTTCTGCAATTCTTGGGTTTCAGAAGGTGTTTGCTCTTCTATAGTTTTCTTTGCTACTACAGGTCTATTGATCTTTCTTATCCGCTTTTCCGTATTGTTAGAGTGAGAAACTTGTGCCATCTGAACGCAAGTTTCTGCTTGAGGCTCAGGTTGCGTAGTTATGGTTTCTGGGGTTGGACTTACTGCAACTGTAATAGGTTTGGTTGGTTCAATGCTACTTTCTTCTTTGTTCATGAATAGCATGCCCGTTCCCATTACCATAACGACTACAGCCGCGGCAGCACTCCATCTTAGCATCATGCTTTTGTGAAGTGGTACAAGCTTAGGCTTGTGTGCTACAGACTTAGGCTTACCTTGTCTAAGACCCCTGAACAGGATGGAGAAGTTTCGCCATTCTGCAGGGATATCCCTATGCGTGCAGAAATAATCTGCAAGCAGGGCTTCCTCGTCTTGCGTTGTCTCTGCAGCCATGTAGCTGTCGAGCAACTTCTGTATGTATTCTTTCTCCATATTCATGATATTCTATTTATTATTTGAAGTAATCTTGCCCGGGCTTTAAACATCAGACCTCGACAGGACGATTCTGTAGTTCCAAGCACCAGGGCAATCTCAGCAAAACTCATCTTTTCGTATTCTCGCATCTCTACAATCTTTCGCCAGTTGTAAGGTAACTGACTAATGGCGCGATGAACGATGTCGCCCGTTTCTTTGTCTTCCACATATTGATGAGGGGTGAATGGCTCTGGAATGTCGGATATGTCGAACGAGTCGTCATCGTCTTTCTCCTTGCGATGGAATATTCGCATAATGGGATGTCGGCACCGCTGGCGTAAAACGTTCAGCGAAAGGTTTTTTGCCATCACGTTTGCCAAGTGTTTCACCTTCTCTGTATCATCGTGCAATTCTTCATGCCTTTCCCATAGTTTCATCAGCACCTCTCCTGCCACATCCTCCGCAGCGTCATGGTCGTCAAGTAGCGTCAATGCCTTTGCTACGACTATTTGCCGTAGCTCTGCAACCAACGATATGTATTTTTGACGTTCCATACTTATATTACACCAAACCTACTTGAAACGCTACGCTATAATCAACATTTTTTTCATTTTTTCTATGTGCGTTTCGCTAAGGTTTCGAAAAAAGGTCGCTTGAAACCTTTCAAACGACCTTATATATTATAGTTTTTACTTATTATTAAAAGTCTACCACGTTTTCGCCCAACCAACTTGTGTCGGCAGTTATATTGAAAACGAAGTCTTTAGATGCAGCTGGTGGTGTTACAGTCTCAAATAGTTTGCCACGATAGTGTGTTATTTAGAGTCTTGCCATCAGGGTGAGGGAAGGTGTAAACTTCGTAAATCTTTGTTCCTGTCTTTATGTCGCGCAGTTCTGTTTGTTTACTGTTTACACAGCCATATCCTGTTACTGTCGCACCAAAGTTACAACTAATAATTGAATATATCCCGATTTGTTGAAAGTTTTTTCTCTTTTGCATGTAAAAAACTTTTTTTTTCGTGAATATTGATAGATGGTAATAAAAAAAGCATCCGCTTAAACACTTCTTTTAACCGCTTAAACCTGCTGTGTGTACATCTCTCCTATTTTGGGGGTAAACAGCATTTGTTAGCATAAAATCAATTTCTTATATTTGCAACGTGTTTTAGTAAAAATAAGGCATAAAGTAACCTGCTTGTATAATATTAAACAAAAAGAAAGGAAAAAAGGAATGAAAAAGGTTTTTAGTAATTTTATTGTTAGAATGAACAAGACAGTCTTTGTGTTTGCTACAGCAGCTGTATGTGCGTTAGGTACAGTATCTTGTGGTGGCGACGACGATGGCGATGATGCTGGCGGCGGTGGTTCGGCTGCAGGCAATACGGAGTCGGGTGTGATTCAAACTCCAACAGGAGGATTGGTACGAGTGGCTCAGGCAGGAGAATATACCTTCTCATACAATAGCGACGGTACTCTTGCTTCCTTCTTTGATGGTGATGTAACATATAATGCTACCTATAATCCATTTACGTTGTCAAGCCATTACAAGAGTTCAAGTTTTGAGGAAACAATTTCTTTCGTTTTATCTCTGAATAATAATGGTTATATCTCGGGCGTCAGCACATCAGGAGTATATACCAGTAAAGAAGAGAAGGAGGTAAGTAAAGGAAATGGCTCTTTCAGCTATGATGGTAGTGGTCATTTGACACGTGCCGTTTTCAAAGGTAGCGGCTCTATCGAAGAAGATGGCCAGAAGTATAATTATACATCTAAGAGTGATTATACATTCACATGGGATGGCGGAAAGCTGGTGAAGGCTGTTTATAATTTTGTAGAGGGAGATGAAACGGAGTCTACAGTCGTTGAATACACTTACGGAAGCAATGCTGTACAGAATGTTACATGCCAGTATGTTCCTGCAATCATTGACGATGATATGATAGCTGCATTCTTCTATTTAGGTTATTATGGAAAGGGACCATCTGTATTGCCTACAAGCTGCAAGGTTACTGATACAGATGATGAAGGAACAAATGTACAGACCTACTCATGTAGCTACACTCTGAATAGTGACGGAACCGTCAATACGTTTAATGGGATAGAGAATGGAACTATGATTTATGACAACAAGACTGCTTCTGGTTCCGAGACTGCCGCAAAGTCGGTAATGATGAATAATAAGCATGCTAAGGGCTTACACAAGAACTTCTTCAAAAGAATAAGAAAATAAGTAAACCTATCTAAAAAGAATAACTCGCAACTTTGGTTAATATACTAAAGTTGCGAGTTTTGTTTGTTTAAATGATGCAGTTAACTGACTCTTTCGTTCAGCCTCTGTTGAACGGTCATTTCAAACGACTTCATTGGCAAATGAAGCTATATTACTTTACCGTTCAACAGAGGCTGAACGAAAGGAGAAGTCTTTTGCCTTGAAATCCATAGTCTTTTGCCTTGTAGTCTTTAGTCGATAGCCTTGGTATTTATAGTAGATTTTGTTGGAATCCATAGTCGATAGCAACAGCCAATAAAAAAGGCATTAGAATATTGTTTTGCCAATATCCTAATGCCATAATATTAAGAGAGTGGGGAAAAATTACTTGTTCTGATACTTAATTACAACAGTATTAGAAAGCATAGCCTGAGCCTGAGAAATTGCACCTCCGGTAGTCTTCAATGTCAAGCAGTTGTTCTCGAATGACTTTTCGATAGCTACAGTATTCTTTGTATCTCCACCTGTTGCATAATCTATATCGCTAGCAATCAACTGATTTGGAACGTAGGTAGATACCTTTACGTTGCGGTTGAGAAGGAAGCCAAGGAACAAATCCTCACGTGTCTGCATAAAGCTAAAGCCGTTCAACAAATAAAGAGGCTCTACGGTGTTAGGGCATGTACGGATGCTCTTGTCGGTTGTCAACTCGTTGGTCATGCTCATTGTGTAAGCCGACAAGTTGCCATCTGTATAGGTGTTCAAGAGATTTACATCAGCATCATCTGCTGCACCTACTTGTTTTACGCTTTCAAGGTAACCATTTGCATCGTAGCTCCATGTATAAGCAACTTCTTCGCCATACATATCGAGACCTGTACTACTGATAACACGACCTTGATCGTCGATGGTATATTTGAAAGGAGCACCTGCGAATACACTTGTAGTTGTGATGGTCTTACCATCGTATTCGAAAGCCCAATTTATACCACCATTAGTAGTAAGAGCCTTCAAAGAACCATTTTCATTGTAATCGAAGGTGACAACCAGTTTACCATCTGCGAGACCCAACATAGGGGCATACATTGTAAGCATATCATTATCTGTGATAGTGATGCTTTCGATTCTGCGATCTACGTATACTGCTGTTGTGCCCAAAGCCCAAGTGTACTTGCCGCGAACGAGAGATACTGTATATTCGCCCTCTGTCAAATCTGCAGGAACAGTAAACTTAACGCCGTCTGCTGTAACTGTTGCATCAATGGCTGTACCCTGTGGAGTCTTATCGATCATATACGATTTAGTAGCAGCGTTGGCAACAGGAATCAATACAATCTTGTCGCCCTCTGCGAAGCCGATACCTGCGATAGTTACTTCCTTACCCAATGCGAGACCGCTTGGTACAGAAATCGCTGTGATAGGGTTTTCTGCTGCAAGAAGAGTCATAGAACCCAATGTCCACTTGTTGTTCTCTACCTGCAAAACAACATCTGCCTTGCCCTTGTTGAGAGTGTAAGGAACGGTGAACTTAGCACCACTTGTAGCCATCTTAGCTTTTACGTCTACAGCCTCACCATACTCAGGAACGAGCCAAAGAGTCTGACCTGCAGCAAAACCTGTGCCCTGGATAGTAACCTCGGCACCAATCTTAGCTGACTGAGGTATGGTTGGGTTTGAAACTGGGTTGCTTGGTCCATCATCGTCAGATGAACATGCTGAGAATGTGATAACTGCACAAAGCATCAGCATCATAGAAATCAATTTCTTCATAATGTTTTGGTTTTAATTGGTTAATTAATAAAGATATGTATATAAACTCTCTTTTCCTTTATTGTCTTTAGCGATTGTGATAATCGTTTATAGTCCAGGCTGGCTATTCAGAATCTTCTCTGTATCCTCGCTCGATGGGCGTGTCATGTTAGGGTTAACGATTCTGCCGTTAGGGTCGAGGAGAATGAAACGAGGAATACCGCTTATGCGATAGTCGCTCTGGAACTTAGAACCCTTGCCAATATGTAGCTGAGTGCCCGAGAGCGCTCCGCTCTTTACTCGTGCTTCCCACTTAGCCTTATCCTGGTCTATCGACAAGCCTACGAAGACGATGTTGCGTCCCTTAAACTTCTCTTCGAGCTTCTTAAGGAATGGCAACTCCTTCTGGCATGGTCCACACCATGTAGCCCATATGTCTATGTATACGTATTTGCCACGGAAGTCGCGCAATGTCATCTCCTTGCCATTTACGTCTACACCCTTAAACATAGGCGAAGGACGACCTACGGCAGCCTTGTCCCACTTAGCGCAAGCCTTCTTGAAGATATCGTTGAGGCGTGGTGAAGTGACGTAGGTGTAGTATAGATTCTGCAAGTCGGTGATATTCTCTACGCCATTGCCCTCAACATAGGTGAAAGCCAAGAAATGAATCAACGCCTCGCGAACCTTCTCGCTCTGAATATTCTCGCCTATATAGCTCATCTCTGCCAACACTTTAGGATAGAACTGGCGGATATTCTTGCCTTCTTCGTCGAATACGTGAGAAGTCTCAATCATATAGTTGCGATACTCATCTACGTCAGCCAAATCGTCGTCCTCCTTTACATACTGGCGAAGAGTGTTGTAGTAGTCGTTGCCAAGCACCATAGTAGAGTCTTGGGTGAGATAAAGGTGGCTAACAGGATACATCAAGAATGCGTTGGCATAGAAGTATGTTATTCTGCCTTCTTCCATCTTCTGGAACTTATCGTCGGCAGCAAACTTGCGAGCCTTAAGCAGTCGCTTCATCGAAGCTATCTTCTTGTCGACAGTAGTCTTGAATTCATCCCAAGGCAATTTGTAAGTATCGTCAGCCAATCCTCTGAGCTGTATCTTGTTCAGATAGTCTACAGCCTTCTCGTTGCCACCCTTAACAGCGAAGGTGTTGTCGAAGTCGTTGGCATCAAACGAGATTGTCATATCGTCGCCCTTCTGCAGATATACAATCTTGAACTTTTCGCCATAATACACGTTGGCATAGAGAGCATCCATGCCGTCGAGCTGAACAGTAGCCTTACCATCGGTAAGAGCATACTCGTTGACGCTCATGTGGTAAACCAATACCACATTTGTAAGAACAGGGTTCTTGACATCAAACTTAACTGTGATGCCGTCGGCAGCCTGCATATTCATAGCAGCAAGCAGCAACATCAGCAGAGAAAATATTTGCTTCTTCATATTGTTTCTTTCTTTTTTAGTTTATGATTAATACCATGATATATAATAAGGTACTAAAGTTTGGCATATGAGAGAAGTTAAAGAATAAAAGGAGTTAAAGAAGTTAAAGCCATATGTCTTATGGCTAAAAAGCCAACAGAAAACTTCTACTGAAAGGCTAATGGCTTTAACTTCTAGCGACCGCAGGGAGCGATAACTTCTTTAACTTCTATAACTTCTGAACTTGTGAAAATTAGTTGGTACGCTCACGATAGATAGCATCCACAATCTTGGCAAAGCCTGTATAGGTTGTTGGAGCAACAGACGAGAAGTCGCCCTCGGTCTTCATACCATCGTAGATACGAAGTGCTCCTGTGCCGTTGCTCTCAGAACCCACGATGAGGTCGTAGTCGTGGGTAGAGGTTTCGTTCTGATAAAGGTTAAACTTCATCATGGTGATAATCTCGCCATTGAGTGAGAACTGCTTTGTAGCCTTGAGAGGCAACTCAGAGAGGTCTACGCGGTATACTGTGCTACCTACAGCATAATACATATATTTCTTAAGCGAACTGAAAGCATAGCATGAAGCCTTGCTGATGTCAGTACAATTGCTCAAGTCGCCATAGTAAGCCTTGCCTATACCGAAGGTACATTCGTCTGGCGAATAGAGGAGCATATCGCCCAACTGTATGCCATAGAGATAATACTTGTTGCCATCGCGAAGCAAGGTGTATGTTGTGCCCATCTTGCCTGCACCTGGGTCGTACTTGGTATTCTCCATATACACGAAGTCTAAGCCTGTAGGATATTCGGTGAAAGCATTTCCCGTAACCATATCCGAGCCTTTATAGCCCTTAGCAATTTCTTCCATCTCTGTCATGCTATGATAAGCAACGTCTGAAAGGCCAAGAGATGGCAATAAAGGACAGCATGACATGAAGCATTTGTTCACAGTATCATACAAGAGATAAATAGAAGCATAAGACATTACTCCAATAGGTGCTCCTACGTAAGGTGCCAATACTGGTTGCTTGTTGGCAGCAGCAAAGAGACCCTGTATACCCATGTTTTGTGCATAGTAAGCCTGTCCGCCACTTACAAATATTCTCATCATGCCACTATAGTCGCAAACTATGCTTTGTGGATGAAGGTCTGCCTGTGTAGCCACCTCGTATTTGAAGCTATAGTTTTTCTGCCATCCGAAACCATTCTTCGACAAGCGTGTTGCTCCATCGGCTGTTAAGAGATAGAATGGAGAATCGCTATATCCGCTCTTAGGCATATACTGTATGCGATATGGGTGGTTAAGCTCAGGCATATCGGCATTATTCTTCAAGATATCGAGATAAGTCTTGTCGGTTATCTTAGATACCATGTCGAGACGTGTCTTACCGTTTACATCGCACAACACGAGCCATCCTTCAGATGATGTGTCGCTAACAGTAAGCGAATAGCTCTTCTGCCAGAATAGTCCTGTCTTCTTCTCGGTAGCTGTGAAGTAGAGAGTATATTCGCCTGCAGGAATCGTTACCTCTTGCTGCAAGTGCTTCTCTGTGCCCAGGATTGTTACCTCGTTGTCGCCCGACTTGTTTATAGCCTTCCACTCATAGGTGTAGGCATCAAGGTCGGTGATGTTGTCGCCCATAGAAGGGTCGAGGTCGATGGTAGAAAGGGTGAGTACCGAAATGTTTTCAGGCACACCTGTTATATTCGGTTCGTTGAGGCTATGGTAGTCGTAGTTGCCCTCGTCTTGTGAGCATCCCGACATCAGCATTGCCATCACGAACATAGCTGCCATTATTATCTTATTTCTCATGAGTTTTAATTTTTATGATTCAACCTTATAATAATGTTCACCTTACTTATACCTCGTAATATTGTAGTGCATTGCCATTAGCATCGAAAGCATTAGCATCGTAAGCCTCGCCATTATTGCGAAGTTTCTGCTGCTCTTTCACGTAGCTTTGCATCTCAGCACTAATATACGACTGCATGGCAAGAGTCATCTTAGAGTCGTCGTTGAAGTCGGCAGGATTGAGGTCAAGCACCTTGCAAGCCAATTCAAACTTCTGCTGGGTGAATACTCCAAGCAAACCTTTTTCCCAAGCCTTAGGAGCAGTAGTGAACTGATCGGAGAATACAATCTTGTAAGAGAGTGTGGTAACCGTGTCGCCATTGGCTGTAGTCTCTTGCGTTACAGGCAAGGTGAAGTTGGCATTAGGCTGTAGAGTTATCTGCAGATGCTTCTGCGAAGTTTTCAAAACAGCTGTGCGCTTTAGGGTAATCATGTAGTTGAGCACAGTTTCGCCTGCTGCCAACTCTGCCTTCTCTGGCAGTATGTAGTCTACACCTTCAGTAGCATCGTTGGATGTTACAGTCAAGGCTATCTCGCGAGCCTTGTCAGATGGACGACCCAACAACTGTATCTTTACAGGCACCTGCATGTCGTCGCCCTTCTGATAAACGAAGGTTACGTTGGTAGAATCCTGCAAGATGTTGGTGTTGGAGCGATTGTTGAGATATATGCCGTCGATATTGTCGAAGACTTCAGGAGTCTGCTCACTACATGAGCATACTCCGACGATAGCCATCGCACCAATCAGCATGGTTTTTATCTTATTATTCATCTTGTTCATAGTCTTATGTCGTTAGGATGTTTATCTGTTTTCAGTCTCCGTGTCAGGCAATGGAACCACGAATATCAAATCGCTCGCCTTAGGGTTCTTGCTGCTTGTAGCAGAAGTGATGATGTCGCTATTCAAACGCTTGTAGAGAAAGAACAGCTGACCCTCGCCATATAGTTCGCGGATATACTCATACTTCAGCAAGTCGGGAGTTAATGTGGTGAGATTTGCTACGCCACGGTTTCTGCGCAAAGCATTTACATACTGTACGCCAGCTTTCAAATCGCCACTCTGGCTCTCGGCAGCTATCAGGAACATCTCGCCCAATCTTACCATAGGAATCATCGTGTTTTGGATGCTTCCGTTAGCCACCATATCGCTATACTTATAGAAATAGCGGTTGCTACCTGTTGCCATCCAGCAAGCACGATATCGATAGTCGTCTTGATAACCACCTGTGGTAGCAGCACCACCATACACGAGATTGCTCATCATGCTGTCGTCCATACGGAACACATAGTTAGGCAAACGTGAAGGGTCGAAGAAGTTCTTGTGGATAGTTCCACGACTGGTGTTGGTCAAAGCAAACAATACCTCTGAAGAGAAGATGCGGTCAGGGTCGGCAGGCGAACCAATAACCAGATTCTTATCCACGAATGGGAATATATTCCGGTCGGCAGTCTTGATAACGTCGGTAGCATACTTGAAAGCCTCGGTCTTGTTGCCCATATAGAGATAAGCACGAGCCATGAGAGCCTCTACAGCATAATAGTTGAGGCGCAAAGCACGATAGCGCAAGAAGTTGCTTGAGCCATCCTCGGTGCTGCTCATCATGGTGCCTTCTGTCTTCACAGGGTCGTTGGCAAGATAGTTGAGAGCATCCTCATAGTCGGTAGTTATTTTCTCCATCACCTCCTGAGCTGTGAGTATAGGCTCTGGAGAGTTGGTCTGCTTGGTATAATAAGGTATTGCTTTCTTATCGCTATCCTTAGAATATACAGGACCAAAGAGGCGCAACATATCGAAATGCAACATAGCACGAAGTGCCAAAGCTTCACCCTTTATGATATAGTAGCTGCCATCAGTAAACAGATTCTTGTTGCCATCGATGGTTTCCAGAATCTTGTTGCAGTTCAATATCAGCGCATAAGCCTTATTCCATGTTTGGTCAAGGCGGTTGCGCCAATATTCGGTATTATATTGGTATGATGACAAATCCTTGTAGTTGCCCCATACGCTATTGTCGGTACCTATGGTATAAGCGCCACCCATCACCTCTATCATCTCTACAGATAGAGTCTGACCATATAGCGCATCGCTATTAAGGTCGATGTAGATGCCGTTGAGCATTTTCTGGTAGCCTTCTTCCGACTTTTGAAGTTCGCCCTCAGCAATCTGATCGTAAGGCTTCACCTCCAGCCAGCTGTCGCATGATGCAAACAGAGTGGTGCAGGCTATTATCATTGTATATATTATTTTTTTCATCGTCTGACGGTTTTAGAATGTTGCACCTATTGAGAACGAAACGGTACGGGCAAAAGGATAGTCGATGCCTCGTTCCGCCTTGACAGTAGAACAACGGAAGATGTCGTTCATGTTGGCTTGGATAGAAAGAGCCTGCATGCCGAATTTCTTGGCAATGTTGAGTGGGAACTCATAACCGATGTTGATAGACTCGCAGGTGAGAGTATTCTCGTCCATCACAAAGCGTGACGACTTGTCGGTCTTCTGTACCATAGAAATACCCTTATAGAGAGCATTGCGGTTGTTTACGCTCCAACGGTCGTAGAGAGCACGACGGTCTTGGTTGTTGTAAACGTCGGCAGTACCTATGTTCTCAACCTTATCGAAGAGAGAGCTGTTAAACAGCTGACCACCATACTGATAGCGGAAATAGCAGCTGAATGAGAAGCCCTTGTAATAGAATGTTGTTCCCAACAATCCTTCTACATCAGGTTCTGTGTCACCACAAACAACCTCGTCGCTTGCATCATAGGTAAACGAATATGTGCCATCGCGCTTGATGAACAATTCCTTACCTGTAGCAGGGTCGATACCAGCAGAGCGTACTGCCCATATTGCTGTAGGGCTACCACCATCGTAGTAGCGAGTGGTGTTGTGGAGTGATGTCTTTCCACTCTCGTTGAGTGCGCTAAAGGCATTGCCGATATTTGCATACTTCGACTTAGCGTGAGTAGCGCTCAAAGAGATGTTCCAGTTGATGCGTTGCTGTGGCATGTAGATAGGCGAGAACTTGATAGTAGCTTCCCAGCCATTAGTCTTCTGCTTACCTGCATTAAGGGCTTCGCTTGTCACACCCATAGAACCAGGAGTGGTGATGATAGCGAGCAATGGGTCGGTATTCTTGATGAAGTAATCAAGAGTCAAGTTCAGACGGTTGCCCAAAGTGGTGACATCGGCACCAAAGTTGTAGTTGATGGTCTCCTGCCAAGCCAAATCGTTGTTGCCAAGGCTATTGATGATAACACCAGTACCGAAGATGTTAGACATCAAGCTGTTGAAGATGTAGGTGGTGTAAGCTTGGTATGCAGAGAAGTTCTGGTTACCAGGGTTACCAACAGAGGCACGAAGCTTCAACAACTGGAAGATGTCGCGATCTTCAAGCCATTTCTCGTGATGGATATTCCAACCCAAGCCGACAGACCAAGTGGTACGGAAACGGTTGTCGGTGCCAAACATAGAGGCTCCGTCGTTACGAAGGTTGAAGTCGAGCAAATAGCGATTGTCGTAAGCATATCCACCATTCAGATAGAAGCTCGACGCATGCTTAATGTTCTCAGAATATCTTGGCTTGCCACCTGTAGGATAGTTGTTGGCAAACGAAGGTGCTGCAAACTGGTCGTCGGTGAAGCCGGTAGCCGAATAGCCATTGGTCTTGCTTGTGGTATTGTTGAAGTTGAAACCCAATACCGCATTGAGCTGATGCTTCTTTGCGATGAGCTTACCAAATGTTGCCGAGATGTCGCCCTCGTAGTAGAGATATTTCTGCAAGCTATGCTTAAACAATCCCTTCTGTGTGGCTTCCTTATCGTCAAAGTCGGTATGCTCTGGCGACAGACGCTCGTCTTGTGTGTCGTCGTATTTGGTCATACCAAACTTAGCACGTACACGCAAATCGTCGGTAGCAAACCATTCTGCTATGAAATTATTAGTAAAGCCGAAGCGCTGACCCTTATCATAGTTGTTGAGGTGAGCATTCCATAGAGGGTTTGATACAGGATTGTCGTTCAAACCATCTTCCGGATAATAAAGATATTTGTTTATCTTGCCATTAGCACCATACTTCTTGTAATATGGGTTTGCCTGTGCATATTCTGCAAAGCTTACGGCAGGATTGTTGGTCTCGAGATAGTCGATAGAGAGCTTGTTGCTAAACTGGAATTTACCTGTACGGTAAATCAAATCGAGGTTACCACCCAATGTCTCACGGTCGGAACCCTTCATCACACCATTCACCATACCATAGTTCAAGCCCAAGCCATATCTTACATTGCCTTCACCACCTTCGGCATATACATTATGCTTGTGAGTGAAGCCTGTGCGCAAAGGCACGCTGAGCCAATAGGTATCAACGCCCTGCTCGATGTCGCGGAGACGAGAGTTGTAGAGATTATCCAACTTTATCTGGTTGAATGGGTCGCTGGTGTTGTCTTTATATACACCTGCCAACTTCTCAAACTCCAACTTTTCGCGAGAGTTCATCAAGTTATAATCAGAAAGGTCGGCAAAGTCGAGACTATAGTCGCCCTTGTATGAAATCTGCAACTTACCCTTTGTTGGTGCCTTGGTTTCAATAACCACAACACCATTGGCAGCCTTAGAACCATAGATGGCTGTAGACGCAGCATCCTTGAGCAAAGTTACTGACGCAACTCTGTTCATATTGAGGTTCATGACAGTTTCCAAAGTTGTTTCGAAACCATCAAGGATAAAGAGTGGCTGGTTAGGGTCGGAGCCATATTCCTCTTTGAGTCCAGCCACACTCGATTTACCACGGATTTCAATATCCGGCATCTTGTTAGGGTTGGAACCAGAAAGACTGTTCTCCATAATCTTGAACGAAGGGTCCAAGGTTTTCAAACTCTGAAGCACATTCTGTGCACCTACACTCTTAAGCTCGTCGCCCTTGAAGGTGCTGGAAGAACCAGTAAAGCTCTCTTTCTTACGGCGATAGACTCCCGTCACCACCACGTCCTTGATGTTGAGAGCTTCGGTCTTCATCAAGATACGAGCAAAGTCAGCTTGGTTGTTCCCTGTGTATCGGACTACTAACTTCTTGTATCCGATAAATGAAAATACGATGTTGCATTCTCCCTTTATAGGCAGAGAGAAGTTACCATCGATGTCGGTAGTTACAGCGTTGGTGGTACCTTCTATAGCCACCGTAACGCCAATCATAGGCTCATGGTCTCCATTGTCTAAGACCTTTCCTTCTACAAACCCTTTCTTTACCGATACTTCTGTTTGAGTTGTTGCAAACTCTCCTGAATTCTGTGCACATACAGAACTAAAGAAAGGAGGGGTAAAGCAACAGCCTAACAGAATCAAGCGGTAGGCACTTGGGGATAAATAGTTTATATGCATATAAAAACAAACTTAGTTTAACATTCATATATATCTCACATATATATAATATATCTTTTATGCAAAGATAGTGCTTTTTTAATAATCTACTAACATTATTCAAATAAAATCGCAAAATCATTATGTTTTAGCTATTTATATCAATGCGTTTTGGTGCTTTTTTAACATAATGTCGTCATTCTTTCCTTTTTAAGAGGGAAGATTAGAAATAATTGTTTTATCTTTGCAGAAGATAAGCTGCACTCGGCAATTTGTAAGCAAGCTTACATTGCGCTCGTTTGCATTATCTTTGCACACAAGAACGTATTTGCATATGACATTCGAAAAGGAAATAGCAGAATATGAGGCTTTGCGACAGAAATATCAAAAACTTTTTGTCGACAAAATGGATAGAGAAGAGTATATCAAGTATAACGAGATACTTTTCTCCACACATTCATGTGCCATAGAAGGTAATTCTTTTTCTATTGACGACACTCGTGATTTAAAAGAAAAAGGATTAGGAATGATACCTTCGGGCAAGTCTTTGCTTGAAGCTTTCGAGATGCTGGATCATTTCGATGCTTATGAATATATGATAAAAAATGTAGACCATCAGCTTGATGAGACTTTCCTGAAAGAAATCAATAAGCGTGTTACGCTTCATACCATCACCTATCGTGCTCCTGATGCCATTCCTGGTGAATATACCACTACTGATATGGCGGCAGGTGATACCGTTTTTGGTGATCATGAAGAACTGATTGCTAAGGTTCCGAGATTGTTGGAATCTACAGAAAAGGCTATTGCTGCTGGCAATGTGCATCCTGTAGTTTTGTCAGCTCGCTTCCATGGCTTTTATGAATATCTGCATCCTTTCCGTGATGGTAATGGCAGGACAGGGCGCCTTGTCAGCAACTATATCCTACTTCGTATGGGTCATCCGCAGATAGTTATACCATCTGATTGCCGTCAAGAATATATTTCGTCACTCCGATATATTCGTACGGAGGCAACGGATGAGCATCTAATAAAGTTCTTCTTTAAAATGGCTAATAAGAGAATGAAGGAAGAACTTCAGCAGAAGGAAGCCAATACAAAGAGATTTCCAACGTTCTTGTTTTAGACAACTCTAATAAGAAAATAATATATATATAAATAGCGGAGGTCACCAACCTCCGCTATTTATGTTTTCTTGAATTCTTTAGAATCTCTCCAGCTTTCGCTTTCTCGCTGTCGAATGTCAATACGTTGTAGATAGCTATGGCATTCTGAGGGTCAACAATGTGAGAAGCCATCATGCTGAGCACTTTCAACTGCTTATCGCCAAATGTGAATATGCTCATCATGCGAGCAACTTGATTGCATGAGTAGAAGCATCCGATACTGGCAACCTCAAGTAGGTCGAACTTGTTGTCGTCGAAGCTCGCGTTCTTCACTTTGTTATACAGCTTGGCAAAGGAAGTTTCGTCGAGACAACAATCGTAATACATTGGTGCATTAGGATATATTGCATATGGAGGGGTATGGCGCTGATGGTTTGCATCTACTGTATGATTAGTGTTGACATCTACAACATAATTCATGTTACAAGCAACAACCCTTCCGTTTAAATCAAAGCTTACGGTAATCTGTTTGGTATTTTTGATAAACTCCCATTTGTCGCCATAAGCATCAAAGCTCGTTAGCTTTGGCTTGCCCAATATGTTGATAACTTCCTGCTTGGTCATTCCACGCTCCACGTCCTTCACATCCTTTGCCGATGCAGAAAGGCATACGGCAAACATCAATATGGTTGTGGCAATAAGTGCCATCCATTCATTCCTTTTCATAAGCTCTGCTATTTATTGAGGGTTATTATAGTTTTCTTTTCTGATTGCAAAATTAGCAAGTATGATTGACAGAAGAATGGTATGAATCCCTATAGATTGATAGGAAATTCCCTAAAAGGAAAATCTATACATTTAAAACAACATCGTTATCAGAGGAATTGTGAGGATGGAGCCTACGGTAGTGATGAAGGTTATCTCGGTGATGAGAGAAGGGTTGCGACCATACTTCATGCAAAACATTGTACCAAAAGAGGCGACAGGCATGGCTATCACAACGGTGTTTATGTTGTTGACAATGTTGCTAACTCCACAAACTTTGAACAGATAATATACAGATAGCGGTACGACGATGAGACGCAAGAATGATGTTACATAAACTTTTGGACTGCCCACTATTTCGCGTAATGGAAGGCGTGCCATAGAAGAGCCGATAATCATCAGAGCGGCAGGAACAGTTATGTTGCCAACTATGGTGATAGGACGAGCTATAATGTCTGGAGTGTGTACGCCACAAGCAACGAGTATGGCGGCAATGAAGGCTGCTATCATCGCTGGCGAGAAAAGCAACTTCGGGTTTAGACTTTTAAGACTATATTCGCCCTTAACAAGCATTACTCCTGCTGTAAATATAAAGAATGTGTTAGGAGTATTCAAAAGAGCAGCATAGAAAATGGCTTTTGGACCGAATATGGAAGAGACGATAGGGTAGCCTATGAAGCCTACATTAGCAAACATCAATGTAAAACCTATCATGCCTTGATCATCGTGGTTCTTGCTGATAAAGCGAGGTACCCAAAAACCGAATACGAGCAATAGGATATAGGTGAGAAAGCCTACGCCTAATAGTGGTAGAATAAGACTGCGGTCGGGGAGTTCTGTGCCCATTACCGATGAGAGTATCAATGCTGGACAAGTAATGTCTATAACTATAGATGATAGTTTTTGGTCGAACTTGTCGCCCATATATCCCAATTTGCACATGGCATAGCCAAGCACTACGATGATGAAGAGAACCACCATCACTTCTATATTTCCCATATTCTAAATATATTTTGCCATCCTAAACGGTTGGCAAAATTATATAAAAAAGCTGGAACCAACACCATCTTTTATACATTAAATTCTACATCTCTATTATTCAGACCACTCATGATGCTGCACAATCATCTGCAGTAAAGGCTATAAACCGTATGCAGACTATGCGCAATTGGCTCATTGGATATTATATCGTAGAATATGAGCAGCATGGCAAGGATAGGGCGGAGTATGGAACACAACTGCTGAAGAAACTGGAGGAGAGAGTGAATAGAAAGGGTATGACAACGACATTGTTTAAGTGGGCAAGAAAGTTCTATAGATTATACCCTCAAATGACGGATAATCTACCAGTTCGAATTTGTGCGACAATGATGCACCAATTACAATCCATTGAAAATAAGGAAGATGCAATTGGTGCATCAATGATGCACCAATTTATGACACCAGGCAAAACAATTATCTCACATTTGTCATTTACTCATTTACGTGAGATAATGACCATTGACGACCCTCTCGCTCGCTACTTCTATGAGCAAGAGTGTATCAAGTGTACTTGGTCGGTTCGTGAGCTTCGTCGTCAGATAAGCACAAACCTATATGTTAGGGCAGGCATAAGCTCTAATCCTGAGAAAATGCTCTCTTTGCCCTCAATTCAAGGTCATGACTCGGTTGACTTGCAGGTATGGACAACCAACTCTTTGGTTCTACCTATATGCTCCAGTTGCCAGATAAGAAGACGTTAGAGGATTTCCTTTTAAAGCAATTAAGAGAGCAAGAAGGTTAAAGTTGTAATTTATATTCCTTCTTTATTTCTGCAAGTTCTTTGTCTGTCATGCGCTGATATATCACCAAGCCATAGAAAGGCTTTGTGGTATCGTTCTTAATGGTTGTGTAGCCAAGCTTCTGAATGGTATAAAGATAGAATTCTTTTCCTTGAAGTGTGGCGACGTACAGCACTTGCATGTAGCGTTCAGATATGCTTAAATCGGCAGAATAGCGCATGATATATCCCTTACTGTCGTCATAGCTCCATTCTGTATTTATGTAGTTTTTACCAGATACATCGCCATGAAGGAAGCCTATCAAGTTATTGTCTGCCTTAAACCAATAGTCTGTATATCCGCTACCATACACCATCTCGCGATAGTCTTTTTGTGATAGCTTACCATTATCCATTATTTTATATACGCCAATAACCTTCCAGCCATAGCCTTTCACTTCATCATTGATAATTTCTGCTCTTATAGGCTGCAAACCATCAAGCACGCAGCATCCGGCATCGTTGATTATATATTTGCTATTAAATAGATTTTCCTTTATAGGGTCTACAGTGTCATCCGACTTGTCACAACTTGTAAATGTACAAGCGCCAGTAATCATCATTAAAAGAAATAAAAGCTGTTTCATAATACGTTTTTTATGTTTGTCATATTATAAACGCACAGAATCTTTATATATTGCTTGCTGTAGAATGTTATATTTATAGACGAGAATCACACTAACAATCTTTTTTCTTTTATTTTTTTATCATTACCTATCCTATCAGAAATAAAAAATATACCTTTGCGGTGTTTTACAACATATTAACAACTAAATAATACCCAAAATCATGAAACACATTTGTTTCACAACCCTTTCATTATGCCTGCTCACCGTCGTTATGCAGACATCATGCAGCGACGACCCTGCATACACAGCACCGAAAGTGTCGCCCGACATCAATGTGCCTATCACTGGCTATTGGCAGATAGCCGGTGAAGACATCAATGGCGACGGTGCCATTCAAGGCATTGTAGTGCACAATGACAATACTGTGACAGAATGGATGTATACCAACGTCACAGACAATCCTTATAAATTGGGATACAAAACGGGCAAGTGGAGTGTGAACGGCAACCACTATGAGATGCAACTACTCAAAAACTACGGCAAATACTACAACGTGACCGTGGCTGGAAACGACGACCAAAAGATGTATCTCGCCTATAACGGCAAGACATCAGTAGTACCTTTCTACAGACTCACATCGCTACCAGGCGATGGCGACAAGATGATAAGCGAACTTGAAGGCATGAAGATGTCGGGATTCAACATGACCGACTTCACGGGCTATTGGGAACAGGACAACGAAACTGGCTGCGGATTCTACGTAGACGAAGAAGGCAATATCTCCGACATAACACAGATATGGAGTGGGACTTATCATCATACCGTGCAGTATCATTCGGCTAAGGTGGAACTGGACGACGACAACTGCACAATTCTCTCATTAGGAACCAATTGGAATGTGTATGCCGTGGGTAACAATTCATTGCTTGCCTTTGCCAATGGCGACAATAATAATAGTGTGGAACACTTTGTGAAGAAAGACGTGCCCGAAGAGATGTTGCGGGCTGACGAGATAATGAAGAAACCTGTGCCCGAATACATCTTGGGCAAGTGGGTAACCACACACTATACTTACATTGTGGATGGCAACAGCATCACGGATATTGACATCCAGAATGACGACAGCTGGAACTCGCAGTTCTACCACACCCTTGCTTTCATGGAAAACCACAAAACGTGTGAATGGGACAGATTTGGAAGTGTTGTTTTTGACCAATGGTTCACAATGGACAGTGAAAACATAACTAAAACAGGAGACTTCAATGCACTCATTATACCCGGATACAGTTATACAGAAACCTGGACCATCAGCGACAAGGCAGAAGACAGCATGAAGCTCACCCGCAAGCAGGGTAATACTACTGAAATATATACTTACAAAAGAAAATGAACACTATGAGAAATATCATATCAGCCGTTGTCATGTTGCTGCTGCCTATGTGGGCATCGGCTCAGAACGAAGGTCGCCGCGTGTCAATCACTCCACATGCTGGCGTAACAATATCCAAAATGGACGGCTCTGCACTTACAGCATCAAAGGAATGGAAAGCAGGATACACGTTTGGAGCAAGCGTGGAGATACCACTGTCGCAGTATTACTCGCTGACGACGGGAGCAGACTTCAGTCTTATAGGCACCAGATTCAAGGAGCAGAAAGAGAAATACGCATCTGCAAATGAAAAGCTTGATGTGACTTACGTATCCGTGCCTCTGCAGATAAAGGCTTACTTCCCGAGCGTGAAAGGACTGGCTGCCCATATCGGTGTGCAGGCAGGTTTGCTCGTCTCGGCAAAGGACAAGATTACCATACAAAGCATACGCACCATGAATCTCGGTGACGGCACATCATCAATGTATCTATGGGAGACGTACAAGGAGAAGAAGTCGGAGAATGTGAGCAGCATCTTCCGCAACATCGTGGCAGGCATTCCCTTTGGCCTGAGCTATGAATGGCGGCACATCACCCTCGACGCCTCATATTGCTTCGAATTCAGAAAGGCCATAAACCTGAAGTCAAACGACCCTTGGGTCACCACGGTCGACTCACCTGTGGTACGCAACCATGCTGTGTATATTACAGCGGGATACAAGTTCACGCTGTAGAAGAAAGACAATAATGCAGAGTCAGATGATGCGCCTATGATAGAGATTGCGATTGGCTATACTCCCGTAAACTAAAAAACAGCGACCTACGCCGAAGCGTAAGTCGCTGTAATAGAAGCGTGGACCAG